>Ga0172372_10000549_pt1 | contig 57554 bp, 57 predicted proteins | sample LakKiv5m_2_FD_114544 | JGI IMG/M metagenome (GOLD analysis project Ga0172372, IMG submission 114544) | Freshwater microbial communities from Kabuno Bay, South-Kivu, Congo - kab_092012_9.5m | ecosystem: Environmental > Aquatic > Freshwater > Lake | place: Democratic Republic of the Congo...
ATTCAACTGTGAACTCAAGATCGGGGTGATCCGGATGCTCCCCCACCTCCAGGCAGGCAAGCAGGCGCGAGAGGGTTGTCTTGCCAGAGCCATTCTCGCCATAGACTATGTTGTAGCGGCCAAACGCCGGAAAATCGGCGGCCGCCGCGTAGTCGCCAAAAACGCCTAAGCCCTTAATCTTCTTGATGTGAGTAAGCATTCTTCCCCCTCTACTCGTAACGTATCACAGCCGCAGCCCGAGGAAGAGAGCTTCACTGGCAAAATAGCGCACCGCTCACGGCAGGGATCGTCACCCGAATGGGCTGAGACTTGGAAATCCAAGGCTCAGGGCCAAGCCTAGAGCCCGATCCGGCATCGCCGGAGCCGCCCGTTCAGCTCTTCACGATTCTCCGGAAATTGCCGAGAACAGAGCACAGCTTCTGGCTTTTGCGCTTCAGATCGGCGAGCCTTTCTTCGGCTTCGGCTTGCTCGAAAAGCAGCATCAGACGTTCAGCCTGCTGCCCGCGGATCGAGACATGGCGCAAGATCACGATCCATTTTCCGGTTCGCTCGAGCGCGATCTTGGCCTGACCATGGGCAAGAAACGACCGTAGGCCCTCGAGTGTGCGGAGATCCGAAAGGGCCTTGGCGGCCGCCTTGCCTTCTTGAGCGAAAGCGCCTTCTGCCTCGATAAGCTTGCTGAGGTCATCGAACCGCTGACCGATCAAATGCCGCAGCCGTACTGTCTCCCCTCGACCCGGAATGGCCTTGAGAAGGAGCAGCGTTTCGGTGACGGCCGCTTCAGCCGCCGAGAAATGCTGCAAACACGCGCCCCGCCACGCGTTCACATCTTGGATCGCCTGGTTCCACAAGGGATCATCGTTGGCAATTTCGATTGGCGCACCGTCATCCATGCCAAACGCCTAGCGCTGCTGTCTTTATTTTCGTTGAATCAATGACACGCCCTCCATGGCTCCTCCGGGAGCCGTAGGCTCCCGGAGGAGCCATCAGGCGAATGGATCATATTCGGCCACCAAGGCAACGCTGCCGTCCGCATCCTCCGCGGTGATGACCCCATATTGCTGCCCGATCGCGATGACGAAGGTGACCACCATGAGGCTGCGCGAGAGACTGAAGGCGTGACGACGAGCGGTTGCAATGTCGGTGAACATGTCGGGGTTCCTTTGCGCGCCGGCGGGTCCGTCCCGCTCGACTGGCGCCCGATGTGTCCGGCCGGCGGCCGCGATCACTTTTTGGCGCAGCCCAAAAAGCCGTAGCGCAGCGACCGGACCCCTTGCGGGTTGATCGCAATAGGCCGCCGGTCGGACCAAGGATCGCGCCTGATTGAGAGCGGGTGGACCCGCCGGCCATGACCCCATGATCCCGCCGACTTTTGCCCAGGCGGTCACCCCGCCCCCCGATCTGACGGATGGCACACCCATGACAAGCACGCGCCGCTGGGCTAGCATCGCCGCGATGCTGTTCGCACTCCTGCTTGCTGCCACCGTCATTCCCGATGGCCAGGTCTTCACCTGCACACCGACGCGCGTCTGGGATGGAGATGGGCCGATCTGGTGCCGTGAAGGCATGCATGTCCGTCTCGCCGGAATTGCGGCCCGCGAGACGGACGGGAGTTGCCGGCCAGGTCAGCCCTGCCCCGAGGCGAGCGCTCTGGCCGCCCGTGACGCTCTTGTTAATCTGCTGGGCGGCGCTCAGGGGCGCACCAGCTCGGGCCATATTCTGGTCGATGGTCCCACCATGCGCTGCCTTTCAACCGGCAACGCGCGCGGCAACAGGACCGGCGCCTGGTGCGCCGCGCCCTCTATCGGCGACCTGAGCTGCGCCATGATCCGCACCGGCACCGTGCTGCGCTGGGATCGCTATGCCCAAGGGCGATGCCGATCCCGCTGATCCGCTTGCCTCCTTTCCCTCCCGAGCAGGGAAATAGGCCCGGCGGCGAGGCCGCCGGGCCTGATGGGACCGATTTCAGAATGGGATTTCATCATCCTCGGGCTCGTGGCCGCCGCCCGCATTGTCGTTCGCCTTGGCGCGGGTGAGGAAGGTCACCTCATCGGCGATGATCTCGACGCCGTAGCGCTCGATATTCTCGTTGTCGGTCCAGCGGGTGTAGTGAATGCGGCCACGGACCATGACCTTCATGCCTTTGTCGACATACTGCTCGACCGTCTTGCCGACCCCGTTGAAGCAGGTGATCCGGTGCCATTCGGTATCCTCGAGCCGGCGGTTGTTGTCGTCGCGGAGGATCTTGCCGTTGCTGTCGCGCTTCGGACGCGAGGTGGCGAGGCTGAAATGCGTGATGCGGGTGCCGCCTTGGGTGGTGCGGGCTTCGGGCGTGGCGCCGACATTGCCGGCGAGGATGACGAGATTGTGCATGGCTGGAGTTCCTTCGAACTGGGTCCAAGGGACCGTCCCTTCGACTGATCCCCGGCCAAGGCGGACAGGACGGATCATCCACCGGCAGGCGCAGCGCCGGGAAACCCCGAGACAAGGGGTGGTGCGGGCAGCCGTGGTACACGGCAACTCGGCCCGAAGGATCGCGGGTTGGATGGGCCGGACGGCCGACTTAGGGGTCAGATGAGGAGAAGGACGGCTCGTCGCTTGGGCGTGCCAGGAACCCCTCATGGTAATCACAGGCATCCCCGACCTATAGGGCCACGCCGGTCCAATGCCTTGGCGAACCTCAAGCTCGACTTTGCCCCGCCCGCCGCCAAGCCGCGCGGCGAAACGGACCATATCCCGCACCGCCGTCCGGCGGAACCCAAACCATCGCATGCTCATGCTAGTGGACGGGCAAGAAGGCGCAGTTACGGCGTCGGCATCGGCAGGCTCAGTCCGGCCGCCACGGCATCGAGGAGCGAGCCCATCGCGCGCAGCACGGCCGCGAAATCGCAAACATAACCATCCGCCACCAGCGCGTCGATACGATGCCCGGCATAGGCGGGACCGAGGCTTGTAAGCAAATCGACGAGAATACGGCCCGGGGACGGGAGGCCAAGCCGCCGCGCTTCGTCGAAGGCGGCGATGAGGTCGTGACGAATATCGCGCGCGACCTCCTCGTGCGACCAGCCCCGGCTCATAAGATAGGCTTTGAGCCCCAGCTCGCAGGATATCGCCAGCAGGTGCAGCGCGGGAGCAAGAGCAACGGTGGCTCCAAAGCATGCCCCTTCGTGAAACTCGCGCGCGCGATCAAGGAAGATCGAGGCGGTCTGCCGATCGCCGGGCTCCGCCAATCTCTCGATCGCGCGCCAGCGGCGTGGCGATAGCCGGCGAAGCCATGCTGGGCCGGCCTGGTTGCGCAACTGGCGCAGGCAGGCGCCATTGGCCTCTTCGACGTCGCGGCCGGTCGACCACAAGAGCAGCAGCTTCGCTTTCCAGCGGCGGCCATGCGCCGCGCGAAAGGCAAGGAGCGCGCGCGCTGTGGGGTGATCGGGCATGAACATGATGCAAACCTCCGGGAAACGGGACGCACCCGCCCTGCCCTCCTCCCCTCCGGCATCGCAGCATTTCAAAACGGGGTAAGCCGGCCGCCAAAGCGGCCGGCGCGGCGGATCAGCCGCAGGGTCGCGACGCTGGCGGCGTGCCAAGCGGTCCGCGGCGATCAACGACGTGGATACCGCGCGCCTTGGCCTCGATCACCAGCCTTTCGGTGACACCATTGCCTTGGAAGGCGATGACGTAGCGCGGCTTGACCGAAAGCATCTGCTCATTGCGGCGGAACCCGGCGCGATCGCCGAGCTTGCGATCGAGCCCGAACCGCAGCTGCTGGATACCGTTCTGCTCGGCCCAAGACGCGGCCAGGCGCTCAATGCCTTTCATGTCACCGCCATGGACGAGATACATGTCGCCCACCCGCTCGCGGACAGCATTGAGCGTTCGCAGCAGGTTATCCGCGAACTGCTTGGCGTCGTCGTCGCTGGCGAAACGCAGCCGCCCGCCGGCGAAGATCACGGGCGTGCCATGGACCATATTGGCATCGCGCACCCTTTCTCGCCGCGCCTGGAGATAGGACCGGCCATCGACTATCGCCGCGGTCGTGCCGAGAGAAATGCGGTTGCCCGACGCCGGCACCCAGGAACGGCCCGTCTCGTGGAGATAATGGCGGGCCGCCGTGTCGCGCATGGTTTCATAGGCCTCGGCGGACTGTTCGATCTTGCGGGCGAGATCGATCTTGTCCTCAAGGTCGGCGGTCGCGACTTCCGAGCCATCCTGCTCGGCGAGCAGAAGCCGAATCTCGTCGGTCAGCCGGTCGATCATCTGGTGCTTCTTGGCGGCTGCGCGGTGGAAGAGGTTGACCAGGCCCCAGCCCAGATCCTCGATGTCGCGCTCAAGCGCACTAAAGGGAAAAAGTGCGAAAAGATCGCTCCAGACAGCGCTGACGGTTTGTTCCATGGCTTCGGCGGGGGGCGGCGCCTCCAGGGTGCGCAGGTCGCCAGTGTGATCAAGATGACCGAGTTCGAGGGCGGAGAGTATCGCCGAGAGAGTGCTGGTCATGAGCTTTGCCTTTCGTTCCACTTGGGGCCGGCGGCCCATCCGCCGGATGCGCAGCCTCCGGGCCATCGAAGGAAGCGGCGGCAGCACCGCCGGGCAAAGCCCAAGGGAAACCCGGGACAATGCCGGGTGGAGCGGGCAGGCGCGCAAGCGCCAACACGGCCGGATTGGCCCCGGATTGCGGCAGCCAGCGCGATGGCCCAAGCATGCGCATCCTCTGGCGAGGGGCTGAGGCTTCATGGAATCAAGGAGCAGCGATTTTCCAGCGATCGTGTCAAATCTCGGATGCTGGATCTCGTCGCATCATGATCGACGCCTCCCGAACAGGCAGAGCTTGGGACAAAACCGACGTTCGCGAGCTGCGCCGGGAACGGCAGGTTCCCGTCCAACACCTGCCGTTCCTGAAGCACTGATGATCGTTTCCCGGAATGCGAGGGATGGCCGATTGCGGAATGGCAGCTTCTCGTCGGCCGAGATGCACTAGCTGCCAGTCCGGTTCCGGGTGGGAAATCATCGAGGCACGAAGCGTGCGATTGCCGTCGAGCATGGCCATCATCCCAGAGCAAGGGGGTAGCGGAATATTGGACCGATGTGCATAGCAAGTCATGCCCCGGCGCAAAGACATATGGAGATGCGGGATCGTCCATCAGCCGATGGCTGCAATCATCGCATCGGGCCGGATCGATAGCGCGTTGACATGGCTCCCGGAGGAGCCGGCATTCCAGTTTCTTGCCGATCCATTCGGATGGAGAGGTGCGGACGGAACGCTTCACATCTTTGCCGAGCATTATGATTATCGCCATCGTCATGGCACGATCATGCGCCTGTCGCTCGATGAGCATCTGTCGGTTGTCGAACGGCGCCTTTGCCTGAGTGAGCCCTGGCACCTGTCCTACCCCCAGATTTTCGCCGGCGAAGGTGCGACCTGGATGCTGCCCGAGGCGCATCGATCGGGCGCGCTGACGCTTTATCGCGACCATGGCGGCCTGGCTGACTGGCGGCCGGAACTGCGCATCGCACTGGACTGCGTTCCGGTCGATGCAACGATCCTCCATCATCAAGACCGCTGGTGGCTCTTTTATTCGCCGGCCACCTCAAAGCAGACAAAGATATCGCAGCTTCATATCGCCTGGGCCGAGCGCCTGGCGGGCCCCTGGATCGTGCATCCGCGCAATCCCGTGCGCGTCGATGTGACATCATCGCGCCCTGGTGGCTCGCCCCAGATCCTGTCCGGACATGTCGTTCTGCCGGTCCAAGACTGCAGCAGCACCTATGGCGGAGCCATCCGTCCTCTCTGGATCGACAGGCTGGATGAGGCGAATTTCAGCGCGAAAGCCGGCGACGCCATGCCGGTCCCATTGTCCGCCGGCGCCTATCGGGACGGCATGCACAGCCTGACCGCATGCGGGGAGATCAGCCTGGTCGATGTGAAGCGGATCGACCGATCCGCACGCGGGCTGGCGCTGGAAATCAGGCGTGCGCTTGGCGGATATGGGTGAGAATGGCTGTACCTGTTCTTTCGAAACGCTCTCTTGAGTAGCGCTGGTTCACCAGGTTTCGTGCGGCCTGCCCCATTTCTTCAAGCCTTGAAGGCGTAGCAAGCAGGGTCTCCAGCGCATGGGCGAGAGCATCAGTATCTGCCGGTGCGCAGGTCAGGCCGCTGACGCCCGGCATGATCGAATAGGGCATTTCCCCGACCGCTGAAGCGATCACCGGCAGCCCGGCCGCCATCGCCTCATGCGCGGCGATGCAAAAGCCTTCGGATCGTGACGGCTGAACATAGAGATGCAGTCCGGCGAGGAAGCTCTTGGGGGCATCGGTAAATCCGGCGAATTCGACATCGACCCCTGCGTTGCGAGCCAGCATCTCCAGGCGACCGCGCTCGCTCCCCTCACCCGCGATCGCCAGCGAGAATGGAGGCGTGGCAAGGCCCCGAGCCTTGATTTGCGCCAGGGCCGCGATCAAGATGTCATAGCCCTTGACCCGATGAAGCCGTCCCAAAGAACCGATGCGGATCGGCTCGCCGGCCTGCCATGGGGATGCCTGCGGCATGGCTGGATCGACGGCGTAGATGGGCCAGCAGCGTAGCCGCTCGTCCGGAACCTGGAGTCGATGCTGCGTCAGATCGGTGACGGACTGCGAATCCCCCACCCACAAAGCCGCCCTGGGCGCCAGGAGGCGCATCAGCCTTTCATTCCAGGGCTTGAGGAAGGCAGCATGCTGCCAGCAGACGACCGGAAGTCCGAGGGAAGGCCCGATAATGAGACCAAGGATCGTGGCACGGCTGAGCGACGTCCAGATATGGGTCGCGCCCCAGTCCATCAGTTCCCGCCGTAGCCACAAGGCGGCCGCCAGATGATCGCCTGTCCCGCCTTCCCGAACGCGCGGAAGCAGCCCCGCCTCGATAATCGCGGGCAAGCCGCGCCTGTCGCTTGGCCGAAGCGCGAACAACCGCACCTGCGCGCCGCCGGCGCGCAGCACGTCGGCTATGGCGGGCACGGGCTGCGCAGCGCCGCCGCCTTCGACCGAATTGATGACATAGGCAATGCGCATGCCGTTCACTGCGACAGGCTCCGGTGCCAGGCCAGGCCGCCCAGCAGGAGACTGGCAATCAGGGCCTGACCAACGGCCTGTATCCCTGCGCCCATCAGCCCGAACGACCCGAGCAACCAGGGCAGCGCCGGCAGGAAAATGAGGCTCGCAAAGAGGTTCGCGCTCATCGACAGGGCCGGATATCCCATAGCGGAAAGCGCAGAGCTGCAGGGCGGTCCGACCAGCGCGATTACCCGCGCAATGATCAGAACCACCATGACCGCGCCGGCCGCCTGGAACGCGCTGCCCGCCAGCAGGGTAACCATCATGGTCGGGAAAAGCGCCGCCAGGATGACCACGGGCAAGGCCGCGGCGATCGCGATCAGAATGACGCGCACAAGCGTGCGGCGGAGCGGTGCGCCGCCTTGGCCGGAGGCAACCATCCCTGCCAGTTCGGCATAGGCGGTGTTCCCCAATATCTGTGCCGGCTGCGAGATGATCACGGTCGCGCGCTGGGCGACCGCGAAAAGCCCGGCGACGGCAGGCCCCATGACCCAGCCGACGATCAGCGGTGCGAGCCGCCCAGCCAGTTCCGCTAGCGTGACATCGGCATTGCTGGCCACCAGGAACCGCCAGATGCCGGCATTTTCGCTTGCCACATTACCCGCCTGTGGACGGATCAGGACCGCGCCCAGTCTTGTGTAGGCACAGATAAGCCCCATGCCCCAGAGTACCGCGAACTCGGCGATGGCGGCCAGCAGCCAGGCAGCGAGGAAGCCCTTGAGCCCCCAGCCGAACAGCAGCGCCAGCGAGGCTCCGCACAGGCGCACGAGCGGCTGGACCATATTGTGCAGGCCGATAAGGTCGAAGCGGTCGATCAGTTGCAGATAGCCCGCCGGCGTGGAGCGCACCGATCCCAGCACGGCGAAGCTGTAAGGAATGGCGAAAGCCATGGTTTCGGGCGGCCAGCCCAGATGTGGTCCGACCCAGGGCGCCAGCAGCATGGCGGCGATGACCGCCGCGACGCCGCCCGCCAGTTCGACCTTGGCACCGAAACGAAGCAGACGTGCGAGGCGGTGCGATGCCCCTTCCTGTCGCGCCTCCGCGCCATAGCGCACGATCGCCTGCCAGGCCGGAAATTCGACGATGCCGCATATCGCCGTCACATAGGCATGGACGAGAACCAATATGCCATAGTCATGCGGCCCCAGGGCGCGCGCGGCGATGACAAGATAGACGAGACTGATGAGCCCGGCGCCGGCCTTGCCGCCGAGCACAAGTCCCAATCCCCTGAAAATACGCCCTGTAACGGTTGCTCGTTCGATCATGGGCGTTGGGCAGGCCAGTCTTTCATGCGCAGGGCATCGCCCGTGCCGTTGCGTGCCGCAAGACGCCGGCCGAGGAAAGTGTAGAAATACCAGTCCAGGGCAAATCGCGGCGTGAAGCGGTAGATCAGCCGTTCGGCCCGTGTCCAGCTTACGGCCTTTCTGCATGATCGCCGCGCTGAGGGAAAACAGACATGATCCCGATCGTAGATGGCGCGGCCATGCGCCATCACGCGATGCACGATTTCATGATCCTCAAGGACATAGGGCCATCGTTTGGCGTCGAAGCCGCCTGCTGCCCGCAAGGCATCCGTGCGATAGGCCTGGGCATAGCCACCGGCATGACATTTCGCCGAGAAACGTCGGCTCTTGCGCAGGATGAAATCGGTCCGTTTTCGTGACTCAGCGCTCTCCAGCGGCGCATAAAGGTCGATGGCCATCACCGAGGCCGCTTCCGGATCGCCCGTAAACAGGTCGAGGATGCGCTTTACATAGTCGATCGGATATTCCGTGTCCGCATCACAGATCGCCACAAAGGCGGTCTCAACCCTCGACAGGCCAAGCGCCATGGCGTGAATTTTCCCGGGGGTCGGGCACGACAATATCTCTGCCCTGGATCCGAGAGATCGGGCTGCCTCGCGCGCTTGTTCGGTGCCGTTGTCAGTCGAGCCATTGTCGATAAGAAGCAGTCGGAAACGAATATCACTTTGAATCGCAAGGGTCTGAACCGTCTTGTCGATCCAGCCTTCCTCATTGAAGAAAGGCAGAATGATGGTCAGCGAGGACATCAGGCAGCACGAAAATTGCTGAAGCCAACGACGTTGCCTCGGCGCTTGTCTGCAAGCTGCGTGATGACCGCCGCTGCCCGGTCTGACGACGGTCGGCCGTCCAGATCGAAGCTGTCGGCGAACAGATTCTCCTGAATGGCTTGGTAGTGATCGCGATGCAGACCATTTGCGCGGGCGAGAGCCGGGCCAAGATCCTTGGGATCCGAGATGACTTCGCCGGCTCGCCAGTGCGCAAAGTTCGGATCCCCCCGCCAGTCGATGCCATGGCTGTTGAGAAACACACAGGGTCGCGGACGCAGCAGAAATTCATAGACCTGGCTACTCGCGTCGCCCAGATAGACATCGGCGATCAGCGTATAGCTCATATCGGTCGATGCCCGGCTGCCGAGGTCAATATGGATATTGTCGCCATGCAGAAAGCGCTTCGCGATGGTCCCCGGGCGATTGACGCTCAACTTGTCTATCGTGACTACGAACGGCCTTTCGAAGAGCATTACATGGGGTGCAAAAATAAGCTCTTGCGCATCCCGCTCGACGAAATGATCGAGCACCTGTCTGCCATGCTTGTACCAGGAAGAAAGATGCGGCGAGCAGTGCGGATTATATAAAATGATCGGCCGCTCGCGGGAAAAATGCTGGGTTCTGCCCGCCTGCCGAACAAGATCGAATTTGGGATAGCCCACGATGCTGATGGTAGAGGGATCAATCCCGGCTTCAGCGATCAGCCGGCGACGGATCTTCTCGCCCGAACACAGAACATGGTCGAACCCGGCACTGGCCTTGTCAAAGCCGATCGCACGATCGCCCGCGCCATGACGCGTATGAATCATGAAGAGCTTGTCGAGGCCATAGCGCTTCTTGAGGAGCAGAGATGTCTTCTCCGCCACGACAAGCATGTCCAGGCTACGGAAAAATTCGAGATTGTCCCGATAGAGCAGCAATTTCCTGGCCGGGATCATGCTGCCCAGCATCCCGACAAGCCGCTCCGACCGCGTCGTCAGGCCGAGTTCGACATGCTGGATCCTTGATCCCAGTAACGGTCCCGCCAACCGCCGCACCTCATGGGCCAGGCGATCATTTGTTGTTGCGATGATGATCTCGCCGGCAAAACCGCCCGCAGCGAGTGAAATCGCTATGGGCAGGCTGTGGGCCAGTTGGTGGATCTGATCATGGTTGAACAGGAAGCCGATGCGCATGGGGCGCTGACGCCGTGGCACTGGAGCCACCTCAGCTCACGAACGAAAAATATTTGCGGAAGGCGCCATCCGATGAGTTTTGCGATCTGGAGCTTCGTTCTCTCCATATTCTGTACGATTGGCCCGTTGATAGCAGGGCGCTTTCAGACCTGTGGCTTGAAGGTCAGTTGCTGCGGGCAATTACCTTCAATGCCATTCCGGCGTTGCTGCTTTCCGCCATTTGCGCCGTTCGTTCCGTCCTGCAGAATATCCGGCAAGCCGTTGCGCAGACCCGACCTGATCGCATCGACGGGCGATGCCATATCATCCTTGGGGCTGAAGCGTCGGAAAGGTGACTTGCACACACATGCCGGCACTATCCTCACAGATTGTGCAATGTGCTTGATGCAAGTTCGCTATCGCGGCCACGAGCGCCAGCCCCAATCCGGAGCCCTCGGTGTTGCGACTGGCATCCAGGCGATAGAAGCGACCGAACACCTTTTCCCGCTCGTCTGCTGGTATGCCTGGGCCATCATCGCAGATCTCGATGACAGGCGAAGTATCCTGATAGCGGAGTCGTGAGGTGATCCGTGTGCCGGCAGGCGTATGAACGAGGGCGTTTTCGATGAGGTTGATCACCAATTGGGTAAGCAACTCGCCATCGCCATGGATCAGAATATTTCCGGCATGGTCGGCAAGGAGATGGTGGTCGCCATCTTCCGCAACAGGCTCATAGAGTTGCTGGATCCGATCCATGAGTTCGCTCAAATCCACGGCCTTGAACCGCCTGCGCCCAATTCCTCCCTCCACGGTGCCAATGCGCAGAAGGGCGTTGAATGTGGCAAGCAGGCCCGATGTCTGTGCCAGCGCTGCCTCCACTGCCGCCGGCTCGATCGGATCGGCATCCCGCATCTGCTCCAGTTGCTGGTGCAGCCTTGTGAGGGGGGTACGCAGGTCGTGGGCTATGTCGGTGGAAACCTGGCGGAGGGCCTCCATAGCCGCCTCGTTGCGATCGAGCATGATGTTGAGATTGTGGGCGAGCCCGTCAAATTCCGGGCCAAAGCCGATCATCGGCAATCGCTCCTCCCGCTCGCCTTCGACAATCCGGCTTACCGCCAGATTTACGCGTTCCAGGCGCCGCAGGAATAGGACGGCCGCCAGGAAACCGCCCACCAGAACGAACAGCGTAATGCCCACCCCGCTGAGCAGGGTGAAGGCAAGGAGGCGACTGCGCAGATCCAGCACATCGAAATTGTCGGTGGCGACGACCAGCGTCAGGCCGTCCGGTAGGCTCGTCCCCAGCGCCGTCAGCGTCTCCAACCGACCGCTGACCGGGCCGCTGTCATGCTCAACCATTTCGAGCGCATATGTGCCAACCCGGGCCGCGCTGACCGGCAGGTCGCCGGCAAGACGCCGCCGCTGCGCATCGACCAGCAGATAGTGAAATTGCGCGTCATCGCCCACGCTCTGGTGGCGCGCGATGGCATCGGTCAGGCCCGATTGTCCTAGCTGCGCATATTCGCCGCCAAGGATGGCAACTTCCGCCTTCAATCGGCCGCTCGTCGCCTCGGCTGCATAATGTCCAATCTGGCTCCGAACAGTGAACAGAAGTGCCCCAGCCCCGATCGCAAAGATCAGGGCCAGCAGCACGGCAAAACGAAACGCCGCGCTACGCAAGGGCGCACGCAGCACGGCTTCAAACGTCATCGATACGATATCCCGCCCCGCGCACGGTCTGGATCAGTTCCCTGCCAAATCCGCGATCGACCTTGGCGCGCAGCCGACTGACATGGCTTTCGATGATGTTGGTTCTCGGATCAAAATGGAATGACCAGACATTTTCGAGGAGCATCGTCCTTGTGACGATCTCCCCGGCATGCAGCATCAGATATTCGAGCAGCTTGAATTCCTGCGCCTGCAATTCGATCCGATTACCGCCTCGGAGCACCGTTCGCTTGATCCTGTCCAGGCTGAGATCGGAGACCTCAAGAACGGAAACTGTTTCGGCGATGGGCGGACGACGCGCCAGCGCATTGACGCGGGCAAGCAGTTCGGTCGCGGCGAAAGGTTTGGCGAGATAGTCATCTGCGCCCGCTTCAAGCCCCTCGACGCGGTCTTCGACGCCATTCATGGCGGTGAGGAACAGGGCTGGCGCTCTCACGCCAGCTGCGCGCAGCGCTTTCAAGACCGCCAATCCGTCAAGGCCCGGTACCATTCGGTCGAGAATGAGGACGGCATGGTCCCCGCTTGATCCCAGGAAGATCGCATCGCGGCCATTGTCGCACACATCCAGCACATGACCGGCAGCAGTCAGGACGCGCTCGAGATGGACGCGCGTCGTTTCATCATCCTCGAGCAGCAGCAGCTTCATCGCCCGTCCTCATCGCACGATCCTGGTCTTCAACAGAAGGATTTTGCTTCATCTTCCTTCGTCCCCGCAAGTTGGGGATTATCAATGTTCGCGTCACGCTGCGCGAAACTGGCGACCGCTAGAGCGGGTAATGCGCAGATTCGCGCAGGAGGATATCGCCATGAAAAGGATGCCAACCGCCCTGGCGGCTGCCCTGATTGGCAGCATTGCCACGATGCTGCCCGCCGCGCCCGCTGCAAAACTCAAGGGCAGCCAATATGCTGCTCAATCCAAGCTCTCGCTCGCTGCTGCGCGGATGGCGGCGCTCAAGCTGCGCCCCGGCACGATAACCGATCAGGAACTGGAAAAGGAAAAGGGCGGCAGCGGACTGCGCTATTCCTTCGACATCATGAGCAAGGGACGGGCCTATGAAGTGGGCATCGACGCCGTGACGGGCAAACCGCTCGAAAATGTGCCTGAAGGCCATAACCCGGATTGAGCGCCTGGTACCGGGCCAGGCCAACCGGCCCGGTCGCTCCATAAACAGGGGTCAGCCTTCTCATGCCACGTCGCCTTCCCATGTCTGCAAGCCTTAGCCTGCTGGCACTGTCGCTTGCTGGCTGCGCGCATTATACGCCTCTGCCGCTCGCAACCCAGGCGCCGCTCGCGCCTGATCTTCGCTCGCTGGATCCGTCCATCCCCAGCGAACCGCTTGGCGTGGAGCAGGTGGTTACCCTTGCCCTTGCGAACAATCCCGATCTCAGGGCGATCCGGTTCAAGCGCGGCATCGCCACCGGACAGACATTGCAAGCCGGCCTTCTGCCCAATCCGTCGCTGAGCGGCGCACTGCTGCCGCTGCTATCCGGCGCCGGCAGCGTACCGGCGTGGAATCTGGGCATTGCGCAGGATATCAAGAGCCTGGTCACCTACCGTTCCAGGCGCCGTGCCGCCGCCGACAGTGAACAACAGGTCGCAGCCGACATCATCTGGCAGGAATGGCAGGTTGCAGGCCAGGCGCGCCAACTCGCCTGCGACCTCATCATGGGGAACCGCGCCCGCCCGAGCTATGCTGGAGCCTACACGCTTCTGGTCGAGCGCAACACCAAGCTTGAGAAGGCATTGGCAGCGCATAGCGTGACGCTGGTGACGGTCGCGCCCGATCGACTGGCTTTGCAGTCTGCCCGCGCCGCGCTCGATGCCCTGGATCAGCGTCAACTTGGTCTCAAGCATCAGCTCAATGCATTGCTGGGCCTCACGCCCGACGCGCAGCTTCCATTGGCCGAGCAGGTCGATCTCCCACCATTCGACATGGCAGCGATCAGGGCCGATCTTCCCAACTTGCCGGCTCGCCGCCCCGATCTCATAGCCCTGCGCATGGGCTATGCCTCGTCAGACGAGCAAGTGCGCCAGGCGATCCTTTCCCAATTTCCCGACATGAACCTTGGCGGAAGCGTCGCAAGCGACAATGCCAAGGTCATCAATGGTGGCCCGAATATTCAGATCGGCCTGCCGATATTTGATCGCAACCAGGGCAATATCGCCATCGCCCGGGCTACCCGCGAACAGCTTCATGCCGATTATTCCGCGCGGCTCGCGGCCACGATGGGCACAGTCGAAGCCATGTTGAGCGAGGCAGAGCAGCTTTCAGCCCAGCTCATGACGGCCCGGCATGATCTTCCCGCCGCACGCCTTGCTGCCGAGCGGGCACAGGCCGCCTTTGGCGCGTCCAATCTCGACGAGCGCGGCTATGTCGACCTCGTTTCCAATCGCTTCACCAAGGAGCAGGAAATCATGACACTCGAACTTGCGCTCCTCGATCGCCAGATCGCCATACAGACCCTCATCGGATCGGGCCTGCCCAAGGCAGATGCGCTGACTGCGCCGGATGCGGCACGATGAAGGGCGCAGCTTTCCTTGCGCCCATCGTCCTGCTTCTTGCAGGATGCGGAAATACGCCAGTGGCGCCGAGCGATGCGCCGACGACATTGGTCAGCACAGTGACAGCGCGGCGTGGCGCACTGCCGGCAACGCTCGACTGCTATGGCACCGTGGCACCTGCCATCAATGGAACACAGAGCCTGAGCGTTGCGCAACCCGGACAGGTTACCGCGCTGCTGGTAGCGCCCGGCACGGCCGTGAAAGCGGGCCAATCCCTGGCGACTTTCATGGTCGCGCCCTCGGCCCGCAGCGCTTATGAGCAGGCCTCGAGCGGGCTGGCTGCCGCGCGCAAACAGGCTGCGACGACAGCGCAACTCCTCTCGCAACAACTCGCGACCCAGGATCAGCTCACCCAGGCGAACAAGGCGGTTTCCGACGCGCAACATGCACTCGCAGCCCTTCAGGCGGAAGGGGCGGGGCAGGCAGCCCGCACGCTTGTCGCGCCCTTTGACGGGATCGTGACCAGCATATCTGTCGCACAGGGCGATCGCCTGCAGGCTGGCGCCCCGATCGTCACGGTTGCCAGGGCCGGTGGGATTGTCGTCACCGTTGGGGTCGATCCCGCCGTCCATGGCCGCGTAGCGGTAGGCATGCCTGCATCGCTCAAGCGGCTTTCGGGCGGGCAAAGCCTGGCAGGACAAGTCGTTCGGGCAGACAGCGCTCTTAACCCACTCACCCGACTGATCGATGTTGATGTCAGCTTCCCGGCTGGCGCGCTGCTCCCCGGCGAAGCCATGCAGGTAGCCATCGAGACCGGCCAGGTTTCCGGCTGGATCGTGCCACATCAGTCGGTGGTGACGGCTGGCGGCCCGGCCCGCCTGTTTCAGGTGGCCAATCGCCAGGCCCGGGCGATCCCGATCCGCATCCTGCTTGCCTCCGACCGGGGCGATGTCGTCGAGGGCGCACTTGATCCAGGCAAGCCGCTGATCGTCTCGGGCGCCTATCAGGTCAGTGACGGCGACGCCGTGCGGTGGAGCAACTGATGCTGGAATATCTGCTCCGTACGCAAGCGCGTACATTGGTTCTCATCGCCATGGCGCTTGCGCTGGCAGGTGTCGTTGCATCGCTATCGCTGCCCACGGGACTGTTTCCCCAGGTGTCCTTCCCTCGGGTGGTGGTCGATCTCAACGCCGGAAGCCGTCCGGCCGACCAGACGGCGCTCACAATTACCCGCCCGGCAGAAGAAGCGATCCGCGCCATACCCGGCGTCCAGAATGTCCGCTCGGAAACGAGCCGCGGATCGGCGCAGATCTCGGTCGATTTTGGCTGGGGGCGCGACATGGTCGCCAGCACTTTGCTGGTCGACACGGCTTTGGGGCGGATATTGCCGTCGCTGCCCGCCGGCACCCAATATGACGTCCGTCGCATGGATCCTACGGTCTTTCCGATCATCTCCTATGCGCTGGTATCCGAGCATGGCGACCCGGTGGCCTTGCAGGATTTGGCCACCTATCAGATCACGCCCCTGCTTTCATCGATCAATGGCCTGGCGCGTGTCGGTGTCCAAGGCGGTGATACCGCCGAGGTACAGGTGCTCGCCGACCCATATCGATTAGCCGATCACGGCCTGTCGATGACCGACCTGGCCAGCGCAATCCGCAATGGCAATGTGTTGAGCGCGGTCGGCCAGGTGCAGGATCGCGGCCGTCTGTCGTTGGTCATCGCCGACCGCAGCATCATCAGTGCGGGCGACGTCGGCAACATCGTCATCAAGGCTGCAACTGCCGGGATCGTTCACGTCCGCGATGTCGCGACCGTCCAGGACGGCGCGGTTCCGGTTTGGCAGCGCATCGTCGACGACGGCAAGCCTGCGGTGCTGTTCAATATCTATGAGCAGCCCGATGGCAACGCGGTCCAGATAGCCCGTGAAGTGCAGGCAAAGCTGGCTGGCGTAAAACTGCCAGCCGGCGTCAAGCTGGTGAACTGGTATGATCAAAGCGAACTGGTCACCCAATCTGCAGCAAGCGTGCGTGATGCCGTATTGATCGGCCTTGTCCTGGCCGGCCTCGTCCTGTTGTGGTTCCTGCGCAGTTGGCGCGTGACGCTGATCGCGGTGATCGTCGTCCCCGCCACATTGGCAGCGACAATATTGCTGCTTTCGCTGCTCGGCATGAGCTTCAACATCATGACCCTTGGCGGCATTGCAGCGGCCGTCGGCCTGCTCATCGACGATGTAATCGTGATGGTCGAACATATTGCGCGGCGGGCGGGCGCCCTTGGCAGCGATGGGAAGCCACTCGGCGACGCCGCCGTCCTGCCCGCAGCGCGAGAGTTCATGGTACCACTCACCGGCTCCAGCCTTGCCACCTTGATCGTGTTTCTGCCGCTGTCCTTCCTGACCGGCGTGACCGGTGCCTTTTCCAAGGCTCTTTCCATCACCATGGCCGGAGCACTGGCTCTTTCCTGGGCGATGACGGCCTTCGTCGTTCCGATACTCGCGCGCTGGCTGATCGATTTCAACCAGTGGCATGATCCTGGACTGGCCGGTGACGGACGTATTGGGCGTCTACATGAGCGTACGCTCGATCGCCTTTCGGCTCGTCCATGGCTCCTTGCCATGATCGCAGGCCCGCTGCTGCTGATCGGCTTTGTCGGCTATTCCAATGTGCCCACCGGGTTCATGCCGAAGGTCGATGAAGGCGGCTTCATCATGGATTATTTCACGGCGCCCGGCACATCGCTCGAGGAGACCGGCCGACAGGTCGGGCAGATCGATGCGATGCTGCGTGCCAATCCCCAGGTGCTGACCTTCTCGCGTCGCCTCGGCACCGGGCTCGGGGGCGACCTCGGACAAAGCTATCATGGCGACTATTTTGTGCGACTGAAGCCGGATCACAGCACGCCGACCGAAGTGCTTGCCGCCTCGATCGCAAGCGAGATCGCCATCAAGGTTCCCGGTGTTGAAGTGGAAGTCGCGCAGTTGATGGAGGATCTCATCGGCGATCTGACGGCTGTTCCTCAACCGATCGAGGTAAAGCTTTATGCCGCTGATCCTGGCATTCTACAGAGCGAGGCACGCAAAGTTGCAGCCTTGATCGGGCAAATTCCAGGCGTCATCGAGGTGAAGGACGGCGTGCAACTCGCCGGCGACGCGCTCAACGTCCATGTCGATCCTGTTCGCGCCGGAATCGAAGGAGTCGCCCCCGCAGATGTCGAGGCGCAGCTTTCCACCGCTCTTACCGGGGCGATCGCCACGACACTGGCGCAGCCCAGCAAGGCGGTCGATGTGCGTGTCCGCTTGGCCGAGACAATGACGCTCAGCCAGGATGGCCTGTCTCAACTGCCGATCCGGGCTGGCGACGGTCATATATTTCCGCTCTCGCGGGTCGCCACGATCGAGGCCGTCACCGGCCAACCGCAGATTGCGCGCGAGAATCTCGAGCCGATGGTGGCTGTGACGGGGCGTATCCAGGGGCGCGGTATCGGCGCAGCCGTCGGTGACGTAACCAGGGCGCTCGACAGGCCGGGGGCACTTGGCACCGGCGTGCGCTACGAAATGGGCGGCCTCTATCAACAGCAGCAGATCGCCTTTGCAGGACTGATCAAGGTGTTCGCCATGGCCCTGGTCGCCGAACTCATACTCCTGCTGATCCTGTATCGGCGCTTCTGGCTGCCGGTCATCATCATCGGCTGTTCCCTGCTTTCGACCACCGCCGTCTTTACGGCCCTCTGGCTCGCGGGCGTGGACCTCAACATCACCGCTCTCATGGGCATGACGATGATCATCGGCATCGGCACCGAAATGGCGATCTTCTACGTGTCCGAGTTCGAGGAACTCTGCCGCGTAATGCCCGCCGCACAAGCCACCCGGGAAGCCAGCCGGAATCGCCTGCGACCGATCCTGATGACGACCCTGGCCGCAATGTTGACACTCCTGCCGCTGGCGCTGGCTATCGGGCAGGGATCGGGCATCCAGCAGCCGCTGGCGATAGCGATCATCGCTGGCCTGCTGCTTCAGTTCCCGCTCGTGCTGCTGGCGATGCCAGTGCTGGTGCGACTGACTTTGCCGCGCGGCGAAACGGCACAAGCCGGGACGGGAGCCCTACCGGCCACATGACCATATCAAGAGGGCCAGCGCCCCAGCAGCAATCTGCCCATCTGAAGGAACAGCCCATGAAACATGCCCTCCTCCTTCTCGCCGCCCTGGCAGGAAGCGGCAGCGCGCTCGCTGCAGCGAGCCCCCCTCCTTACCGGATCACCGATAAAATTGCCGGACCCGATGGGGGATGGGACTATGCCCGCGTCGATAGCCGGACACATCAGCTCTATGTCGCCCGTGCCCGCGAGGTGACGGTAATCGACACCCGCACCCACAAGATGATCGGCTCGCTAGGCGTCATCGCTCACGGTCATTCTGCAGTGCCGGTCTCGGACGATCGACTTCTGGTGACCAGCGGCGACGATGCAAGCGTAAGATTCCTTCAGCGTGCCAATGGCAAGCAACTGGCACGCTTGACCGTCGGATTGAAGCCGGATGCGGCGATCCTCTCCCACGATGGCAAGCGCGCTTTCGTCATGAATGCGACAAGCGGCACGATATCGGTCGTCGATGTCCAGAGCATGAAAATCGAAAGAACAATCAAGGCGAAACCGGGCCTGGAATATGCGGTACTCGACCGGACCGGCACCATGTTCGTCAATAACGAGGATTTCAGCGAGATCGAACTGCTCGACACCATCACGGGAAAGATGGGACAGTCGATCCCGCTTCCTGGATGCGAGGGCCCCAGCGGCCTTGCTCTCGACGGGAAGTCCACCCGACTGATCGCCGCCTGCGCCAATGGCAAGGCCGCGATAGTGGATGCGCGAAGCCGCCGCTTGGTCAAGCTTGTAGACATTGGGCGGGGACCTGACGCAGTCCTGATCGACGAGACCCATAGACTGGCCTTCATTCCTTGCGGCAAGGATGGGGTACTCGATATCTTTTCGCTCGAGGGCCCTGAGGTCCGCAGGATTGGCCGCGTGGAAACCGAAATTGGCGCGCGCACCGGCGCGATAGATCCGGCCACGGGGACGATCTATCTTCCGGTCGCCAACATGGTATCGCCGCCGAGCGGCAGCGGACCTCTGCAGCCCATGCCAGGCAGTTTCCATGTGCTTGTGATATCGCGCCGCCAAATTGCGGGTTGATCGTCAAATACCTCAGCGAGGAACCTCATGCCCTCTGTCCTGCAGAAATTATCCGCCAGGCATCGTATCGACAGCTATATACTGGTCATGTTCCTTGCGGCAGCAGCGGGCATATTGCTCTTCCTGAAGCTTGGATCCGAAATATTGGAGGGCGACAGCTTCGCGATAGACCGATATCTTCTCCAGTGCCTGCGTCGCAGTTCGGATAGCGCAATTCCGATCGGCCCCGCCTGGCTCCGATCGGCAATGGTGGATATTTCCGCGCTGGGTGGCATCAATCTGCTGACGCTCATCACCCTGTTGGCATCGGGCTATCTTCTTGCTGCGCGAAAGCAGGTAACCGCCCTCTTTCTCCCGATCTCCATTGCGGCTGGCGCCGCGATGAGCGCGCTTTTCAAAATTGAATATGCAAGGCCGAGACCGGATATCGTCAAGCATCTGGTGGAGGTCAGCTCTGCCAGCTTTCCCAGCGGGCACGCGATGAACTCCGCTATCGTCTATCTTACGGTCGGCGCCTTGCTGGCCAGAGCCGAGCAGGCTCCTCGAGTACGGATCTACATCATCTCCGTGGCAATCTGCCTCACCCTGGCGATCGGCAGCTCTCGCATCTACCTGGGCGTTCACTGGCCGAGCGATGTGGTAGCGGGATGGTGCGTAGGAGCGAGTTGGGCGGCCATGGCGTTGCTGATCGCACATCGGCTGCCGGGCGCCAGAGCAGGCGTTGGGCCAGAATCTCTTTCCGGTTCGTCCGTTTATCTGTCAAATCGCGATCATGAGTCTTAGCGACGATAGCGATCTTGAGCTCATTTATGGCGTTCATCGTGCTGATTTACGTCGCTTTCTGATCGCGCGCGTCGGAGATGCTGCCGAAGCAGATGATCTGCTTCAGGAATTGTGGGTGCGTGCCAGGAATGTGGCGGCAGGGCCGATCGGCAATGGTCGCGCCTATCTTTACAAGATGGCCCAGAATCTCGTTCTTGATCGACTTCGCGAGCAGCAGCGGCGCATGGCTCGGGAGCGGCGCTGGAACGATCAGGAAACCGATTTCACGGCACCGGGCATCGACCCGGTCGATCGGTCGCAAACCGCCGAGGACCAGATCATCGCGCGCGAGGAAGTGCAGCGCATCAAAACGGCGCTCGAGACGCTGCCGGAAGGGGCAAGAAGGGCATTCGAACTGCACAAGCTTCGAGGGCTGACACATGGCGAGGTGGCTGCGCAGTTGGGCATCAGCAAGAGCGGCGTCGAAAAACATATGGCCGTCGCCATGAAATATCTTCGCCGCGCGCTCACGGACTGAGGTAATGCCGTCACGATATCGTCACACAGTGATCAAACAGGTGGAAGGGCAATCGCCATGACGGCGCGTGCGGATTTTGACGAAGCGATGCTTGACCAGGCGATTGCCTGGCAGGCGGCGCTCGAGCACGACGATGCGGATTGGGACGGCTATCTCGCGTGGCTGGAGGCAAACCCCCGGCACCGGGAAGCCTTTGATTCGATTGCCCTGGTCGATGCTGCTGTCCGCGAACATCGGGACGTTCTGAGCCATGAGCCTTCTCCTCCTGTCGCCGAAATCGATCCAAGACACCGTTGGAAGCCGAGACTGGTGATGGGCGGTGCTCTCGCCGCTTGCCTGGCGCTTGCCGTTGCGCTCCCGACATTCTGGCAGACATCCAGACCCATTGCCTACAGCAACGAAGGCTCAGCGCCGCGCATGATCGCTCTGGCCAGCGGCACCAGCGTCACCCTGTCGCCGGGAAGCGCCATTCTGGTATCGGCAAAGAATGACGGGCAAATCGAGCTTGCGAAGGGGGAGGCCTATTTTGACGTCCGCCACGATCCCTCGCGCGTCCTGACCGTATCGGCCGGCAACTATCGCGTTACCGATATTGGCACCCGCTTTTCGGTCAATCTTGCAAACTCTGCCTTGCGGGTCGGTGTCGCACAGGGGGCGGTTTCCGTCGCCGGCGCGCAGACCGCTTCGGCAGTCAGGGTCGATGCCGGCCATCAGTTGGTCGGCAAGGATGGTCTATTGACACTCAGCACGGTAGAGCCCTCCCAAGTGGGAAGCTGGCGCAGTGGCCGGCTGACCTATACGAATGCGCCGCTTGCAATGGTGGCTGGCGACATCGAACGATATTCGGGCAAGAGGATTTCTGTCGATTCCGCGCTGGAGAACAAGCATTTTTCGGGCATTCTTGTCATCGGTGACGGATCGAAACTTGCCAGCGACCTGGCGGCCGTCATGGGGCTCGAAGTGCGTCAGCAAGGCGATCTTGTGCATATTGCTGCTGGCCGGTGAGATTGGCCCGGAAACGGTTCTTGCACGCGCACCGGTAGTCAGTCTCGATATCGCGCCCGGGCCGCTCATGGCCGCGATGGACAAATTCTCCGCCTCGACGGGTATCTCCATCGGCTTCAAGGCCAATGTCACACAACTGAAAACGCGTGGTGTGAAAGGGCGCTTGTCGCCCGAGGAAGCCCTGGCGCGGTTGCTCGAAGGAACCGGACTTCAAGCGCTCAGGATCGGTGATCGCCTCTATCGTATCGAGCCCAAGCCGGCGGTAATCGCAGTCCGACAATCCCCTCGCACGCCTGCCCCCACAGTGGCGCCTGCGGCAAGTGAAATCATCGTGACCGCGCAGAAGCGGCCACAGCCGCTCGCGAATATCCCCTTATCAGTATCCGTGCTGTCGCTTGATCCGCTGGGGGGAGCGAGAAGTCCGACGTCCCGCGACATCAGCCTCGACATGGAAGGCCTGGCCATGACCAACATGGGACCAGGGCGTAACCGACAGTTTATCCGCGGGGTTGCCGACAGCCCATTCAACGGCCTGAGCCAATCGACGGTTGCAGTCCAGGTCGATGAGGCAAGGGTGACATTCAATGCGCCGGATCCCGATCTCCGGCTCATCGATGTCGATCGGATCGAAGTCCTCAAGGGACCGCAAGGGCCGCTCTATGGTTCGGGCGCACTGGGTGGCATCTATCACATCGTCACCAGAAAGGCCGAACTGGATGACAGCTATGCCCTGGCGCGACTGTCAGCTCAGGCCGTTCAGCATGGCGAATTGGGCACGGGCGCCGAGGGCATCATGAACCTGCCTGTCGTCGATGGCCGCCTGGCATTACGCGCCGTGGGCTATCGTCTTCTGGAAGGCGGCTGGATATCCAATGATGGTTCCGACAAGGCGACCAATTCAACGGAGACCGTCGGCGCGCGGATAGCGCTGCGATGGCAGCCCTCAGAGCGATGGACGGTCGATGCAGGCTTCATGCTGCAGGACATCAATGCGCGCGACAGCCAATATGTGCTTCAATCCGACGAAATGCTGTCGCGTGATCATCCCATTGCCGAGCCCACCGACAATGATTTCAAGCTGTGGCATGGCACCGTCAAAGGCAATATCGGTACGCTGGAACTGACGTCGGCGACCAGCTATGTCGAGCATGGTTTCGACTATATTCTCGATGCCAGCAGCGCTGCCGACCAGTTCGGATTGACGGGCCAGGTCCGGTTCGACGATGATCGTCGATATACGGTGCTGAACCAGGAACTGCGCATCGCACCTCAAGGCGAGCAGCATTGGCTTGCTGGCCTTTCCTACCTTCGGGCGACCACTCGAGGGGAGGCTTCCGTCACCCCGGAAGGGGGCGATCCCGCCATAGTGGAAATCTACGATCGGCAGGTTGTCGAATATGCGATATTCGGTGAAGCGACCTTGCCGCTCTTCAATCGCCTGGATGCGACGATCGGCGCGCGCCTGTTTCAGAGCATCACGCGCGATGGAACCGGTGACGAACCCAGGATCACGCCCGTTCGTGCGCGCAAGACCATCCTGTCTCCCAGCGCTGCAATCTCCTATCGATTGAACGGATCAGGTATTGTCTATCTCCGCTATGCAAGGGCGATGCGTCCTGGAGGTCTGGCGCCTGCGGAAACCACGTCGGCGCGCCAATTCGATGCGGACGAATTGAGCACCTTCGATCTTGGCTTTCGCAAGACTGCCTTTGATGGTCGCTGGTCCCTTTCAGCTAGCACCTATTACACGCTCTGGAACGACATCCAGTCGGACTATCTGCTCGAAGATGGGCTGGTCTCTACCCGCAATGCAGGCAAGGGACGGATCATCGGAGCCGAGATCGCTCTGGATTGGAATCTGGGCAATGGCTTTACCATTTCCGCCGGTGGCAGCGCGCAGTCGGCCTTGCTCACGCGTGCGGCCGATGGCGTCAAGCTCGATGATCGCAGCCTTCCCATAGCCCCGGCCTTCGCTGGCCGGGCATCTTTTGGCAAATCCTTCGCCTTGGCCGGTGGCTGGCAGGCCAGGACCGGGCTGCAGGCCAATTATATCGGGAAAGCAAGATTGTCCTTCGACGATGATCTGGACCGAAGCATGGGCAATTATGCGACCGCGTCCGCCCATGCAGAGGCGACGCGAGGCCACTGGACCCTCAGCGTCAATATGGACAATCTGTTCGATATTCGGGGTGACAGCTTCTCCTTCGGCAATCCTTTCGCGATCCGGGAGGAAGCGCAATATACGCCAATCCGACCTCGCACCCTTACACTCGCCCTGGCGCGATCCTGGTAAGAGGCTGGCGATTGCGCAATTGATAGGTCGCAGAATAACCCACATGGTCAGACAGCATGGTTCCGTCCGGTTCATGGCCGAACGGGACATCGATGCTGCTCAACTCGAGGTCGGTACGTCGGCCAGGTGTGAAAAACTGCCAGTCGCGGGCGCGCTTCCTTGAAAAACGCGCATCGGCCGAAAGAGCGATGCCACGACGGGCCGCTTCTCCATAGGCGTCGTCAATATCGCCATCCTGACACCATCTGGACTGAGCCCTGGAGAGCAGCATTTGCTTGCGCGCTGGAACGCTGCCCACATTAAAGTCCCCAGCAACGATCAGGGGCCGCGATGGATCATGCGCGCTCGTAATGAAGTTGGTGAGATAATCGACCTGCAATCGGTAGGCGGCCAGCGATCGGTCATCCTGGACCCGTGACGCACGCCTGCTGTTCAGATGCGTCGTGACGATATCGACCCTGTCCCATTGCCCGGGGAGAGCGACGCTGACCAGCAGCGCGCCCTTGTTTGCCAGACAATCAAATCCTGCACAGGCAAAGGCCGGGAAGGCCATTTTCCGGACGCCCGCAATCGGATAATCGGACAGGATCTGAAGCCCGCTTCCGACATATTTGCCGAGCGTTTCACCATGATACCATGCGGCAGCGTCTGTCAGAGCATGCGAGCCGGACGGCAGATTTCCCTGTCCAGGCATCTGCGCGCCCGGACCTTCCACTACATATCGGTAGCCCGCTGCCCGGCCGATCGCCCGAGCGTCAGTCGTAAAGGCTTCCTGCAGAACGATGATGTGAGGTTGCGTCCCATCCTCGCGCATGGTCCGCAAATGCTGCACAATCTGCGCGAATGCCTGTGTCCGCCCTCTTGCGACGGGCCAGGGCAGACCATGGATATTATAGGTCAGCACGGACAAATGCCCGTCGAAAGGCAGCGGGAGCCTGGGCGTCAGATCCGGCGATGACGGGGTCGGTGCCGCAGCGCCGAGCATGCCCATGAGCGAAGCTGCGATCAGAACTGCCTTCGAGGTCCGCAAATTGTGTCTCCCGTATTCGCCGCCTGCGACGATGCGAATGCACGGGCACCTCAGTTTCCATCACGGAAAAAATTGCTGGGCTTGAAGCTGAGGTCTCCATCTCACCACGCCGTCGAGGCACGCAACGGGGAGATGTGAGCTGATGATTATATCTGCGCATCATGCGTTCGGGATCGTGACGCTGGTCTTATTCGGAGCTTTTGAAGCCATGCCGGCTCGAGCCGCCAATGAAGATCCACGCTATGCTCCCCTACTGGTAGCGAGCAATGCCAGGCTCTTGCACGGGATACCGGTTGCGCACGCCCCCAAGACCTACGCGCTTGCCGTCGCGACGCCCACCGATCATTTCGATCTGGCACGGGTCAGATCCCGTTCGCTCAATCTGCTGCTTGGTCCTTCCAGCCTGCGTCTGTCCGCCAACCGTGCCGCATCCTTTGTTCATCAGGATGGAAGCGCTGATCAGGATCGCTGGTCCTTGAGAAGCATATCCTTCAATGCGGCCATACCATTGATGGATATGCTGAACCTGTCGCTGAACGGAGATTACGCGCATATGGGGCGACGCCTCCATGTCGTGGAGATCAACCCCCGCCGGTTGTCGACCAATATTGCCAGTATCGGGCTTGCCATCGACGATGCGCGGGGCTCTCGCCTTTCCTTGGACTATCGGTCCATCTCTCGCCCGTCACGGCATGATGCCCTTACTCGCCTGGCGGAGACGCTGGGGGGCGCCCCATTGACCGGTTCTGGCCCTGAGCTTGCCCTTGCCAGTCCGGCACCGGGGGTCTCCGGATCGATCGATTGGCGCCTTTGCGTCAGTGACATGCGTCGCCCCGCAATGGATCTCACCGGCCTGGAGGGATCAGCCATTGTCAACGATGCGCGCGCCCTGGCCAGCTTTCGCTATCATCTATGAAAGAGAAGCGACTTCTATTCTCGATCCACGACGTCGGACCAGCTTTTGAGGGCCAGGTGGATCGCCTCGTCGATCATGTCGCCCCCTATGTGCGGCTTGACCGGACCGCGATGCTGGTGGTCCCCAACCATTGGGGCGATCATCCTATTTCGGCGCGCTCACCCTTTGCTGGCCGGGTTCGCCGATGGGCGGAAAGCGGCGCGGAGATTTTCCTGCATGGCTGGTTTCACCGTGACGGAGCCAGCCACGGCGGCCTTGGCGCCCGGTTCAAGGCTCAGCACATGACAGCTGGCGAGGGAGAATTTCTCGGACTGGATCTCGCCACGGCCCGTCAGCGGCTTGCAGACGGGCGGGCCCTGATCGAGGAGATTACCGGTCAACCGATTGCCGGCTTTGTTGCGCCGGCCTGGCTGTATGGAGAACCCGCCCTGACAGCGCTTGAGGAACTCGGTTTCCCAATTGCGGAAGATCATATGAAGATCTGGTCACCCATGACTGGGCAAACTCTGGCGCGTGGACCGGTCATGACATGGGCCAGCCGGAGCAAACTCCGCATGGCATCATCCCTGGCGGTCGCATATCTCCTACCGCCGCTATTGCACCGGTCGGAGAATTTCAGGGTCGCCGTCCATCCCGGTGACACGACCCAGCCGGCTATCATGCTCAGCATCAATGATGTTCTGCAGCGGGCGGTCCTGACCCGCCGGCCGAGCCGCTATGGGCATTTGCTGGACGATTGAACCGAATATGCGCGTGCTGACATTTCTTCACAGCTTCGAAGCCGGCGGCGTGGAACGTATCGCGCTGCGTCTTGTCCGCGCCTGGCGGGGCGCCGGTATTGAAGCCCCTCTCTTCATGGGTCGGTCCGATGGCCCGATGCGGAACGAACTCGCCCGCGCGCTCGAATTCCATCAGCCACGCCAGCCCCCCTTTTCCACCAGGCGGTTCGAGACGCTGTGGATGATGATTACCCTGCCGGCCGTCATTCGGCGGCTCCAGCCTGATCTGCTATTTTGTGCCGGCAACAGCTACACGGTCGTTGCGCTGGCGATGAAATTGCTGCTTGGCAGGCGTTGTCCCCCTATTGTCGCCAAGATCAGCAATGATCTCGAGCGCAGGGATATGCCCATGCCGATCCGCACGCTGTATCGGCTATGGGTGCGCCTCCATGCCCGGTTCATCGATCATTTCGTGGGTATGGAACATGCAATGGAAAGGGAGATATCCTCCGCCATCCACATCCCATCGAGATGCATCTCCATCATAGCCGACCCTGCGATCGACCAGCGCCAACTCGAGACTTTACGAGCCGGTGCCACTGGCCGTCGACGGCAGGAAAATGAGGGCCTTCAATTCGTGGCGGTCGGAAGGCTTGTCCCGCAGAAGAATTTCGGGCTCATGCTTCGCGCCTTCGCCGTCGCTGCAACAACGCGCGATTGCCTGACGATATATGGAGACGGGCCGGAGCGCGAACGCCTGGCTGCGCTGGCCCTGCAACTAGGCATAGAAGATCGGGTTCGTTTCAAGGGCCATGTGCCCGATCCGGCGAGGCACCTCACCGGATTCGATATTTTCTTGCTATCGTCCAATTATGAGGGCGTACCAGCGGTGATCATCGAAGCGCTCGGCGCCGGACTTCCGATCATCGCGACCGATTGCAGTTCCGCCATGTCCGAACTCACGCAACATGGACGTCTGGCGACGCTCGTCCCTGTCGGCAATCTCTATGATCTGGCTGCTGCGATCGCTGCAGCCCGCCGCATGGATCAATGCGAGGATGCCAGCTATTCCCAGGCGAAACGTTTCACGATCGAACAGGCATGTGGCGATTATATCACCTGTTTTAAACATGTTACATACAACTCTATCTCCGAAAATAATTGCCATCCGCAAGCTGAGGTTCGGTCCTGAGTGCGCCGTCCCATGGGTGACGCAACTATCAAGAGACGATCATGACGGACCCGAATTCAGGTGGTTCAGTCCTTTCCTCAAATCTCGTTTTCCAGCCCACGGTGCCAGCCATTGGCACCATGATCTCGCCAGAGCCGCTGATACGGACAGGGCGCAACTGGACGATATGGGCGGGGCCGATCATCTCGCTGCTGATCCTGCTGGCGGTCCTGCAGCAGTTCAGGGGCCTGGACACGGCCCACCTCCTGCAGCTTCTGCCGACAACACCCATATTCTGGACCGCGTTCGCCGCCTATTATCTTGCCGGCCCGATCTCGGAATGGGTCATTTTTCGGCGACTCTGGCATATTCCAGCGGCGGGCTTCGGCGCGCTTCTTCGCAAGCTGGTGAGCAACGAGATTCTGCTGGGCTATCTTGGCGAGGTCTACTTTTACGCATGGGCCAGGCGTAGCGCCGACATCAGGTCCGCACCCTTTGCGGCGCTCAAGGACGTCACCATCCTGTCTGCGCTCGCCGGCAACGTCGTGACGCTGATCATGATGATCTTCGCCTTCCCGCTTCTGGGCAGCGGCGTCGCGGGGATTGGCAGATGGGAGATATCGGGATCCATCTTCTTCGTCCTGCTGACGTCCATGCTTGCCATGCTTTTGCGCAATCGGCTGTTCGCGCTGCCTCGGCACGAACTGTGGCTGATTTCCGCCATTCACGTGCTGCGTATCCTGGCCACGACATTGCTGGCCGCCATGATGTGGCACCTGCTGCTCCCCTCGGTGGACCTGAGCATGTGGATCATCCTTGGAACGATCAGACAGTTGCTTTCCAGGCTGCCCCTGCTTCCCAACAAGGACGTCGTCTTTGCGGGTGTGGCCGCTTTCTTGATCGGACGGGACAGCGACATTGTTTCGGCGATGGCTTTGATGGCCACGCTGATTCTTGCCGCGCATCTTGTTGTCGGTCTGCTTCTGGGAATGAACGGCCTGATCAAGGATCGGACATGATCCTGTTTGCCATGATGTCCGCTGCGCCGATCCCTTCATCGCCAGATCTGGGCAAGGCTGAGGGGCTCTGTCGGCCAAATGAAAGCGGGTCAGCCTTTCTCGTGTCGGTCGAGGGACTGAAGGACCGCAGGGGACGCCTCAAGCTTGAGCTCTACCCAGCAAATGACGCCGATTTTCTCGCCGACGACAATATCCTGATTTCGGAAGGTAAGGTGTTTCGGCGGGTCGAGGAAACCGTCCCCTCCCAGGGGTCAGTGACGCTGTGCATCCGGGCACCAGGCCCCGGCGTCTACGCGATCAGCTTGATGCATGATCGCGATGCCAACCGGAAATTCTCGCTCTCGATCGACGGCGTAGGTTTTGCGGGCAATCCCAAACTCGGATTGTCGAAACCGTCAGCGGCAAAGGCATCGGCGCGCGTAGGCGCCGCTCCGGCCCATATTCCCATCAGGCTCAATTACCGGCGCGGCCTGTTTTCCTTCGGACCTTTGGAGCGCTAGCCCATGCGAATTGTCGACGTTTGCGCTTTTTATGCGCCGCAGGGCGGCGGGGTTAAGACCTATGTAGAGCGGAAACTGCATGCCGGCGCAGCGGCGGGGCATGACATAATCATCCTTGCGCCGGGCGAGAAACTGGCGCGGCGGCCTGCGCGCGGCGGGAGCGTCGTGACCATTCCAGCCAAGCGTTTTCCGCTGGATCGGCGCTATCATTATTTCGATGATGAGGCAGCGCTGCATCGCATGCTGGACGCGCTTGCCCCCGACCTGGTCGAAGCATCGTCGCCATGGTCGAGTGCCTCCATGGTTGCACGCTGGCGCGGCGATGTCCCGCGCGCACTGGTAATGCATGCAGATCCTCTGTCGGCTTACGCCTATCGCTGGTTCGGCAATGTTGCGCCGCGGGCAGCCATCGACCGGGGCTTTGACTGGTACTGGCGACATTTGCGACGGCTCGGACAGGCTTTCGACATGGTCGTGAGCGCAAATGACAGTCTTTCCGCGCGCCTGCGCGCCGGGGGCGTCGGTTCGGTCTGTACCGTCCCCATGGGGGTAGAGCCCCATATTTTTACCCCGTCGCATCGCGACGCAGCTTTGAGGCGGCATCTTCTCGCGCGATGCGGCCTGGATGAAAATGGCCTGCTGCTGATGGGGGTCGGCCGGCATGCACCCGAGAAGCGATGGCCAATGGTCATACAGGCTGCGACGCTCGCCGGTTACCGTCGGCCCGTCGGCCTGGTGCTCCTGGGTGATGGTCGGGACAGCGCGCGGGTGCGCCGTGCAGCCGCGCACAACCCGCATATCCATCTGCTGGCGCCGACGACCGACCGGCGGCGACTCGCGAGCCTGCTGGCAAGCGCCGATGCCCTCGTCCACGGGTGCGAGGCAGAGACCTTCTGCATGACCGCCGCCGAAGCGCGCGCCAGCGGCGTCCCCGTGATCGTGCCCGATGAAGGAGGCGCTGCCGATCATGCGCGTTCAGGAATCGGTCTCCGTTTCCGTGCAGGTGACACGGCAAGTCTGGTTGAAGCGATAGAAAATTTCGCAGCTACCGATCCGGACATTTGGCGTAGTCGAGCCGCAACCGCGGCAGCTTCAGTCACCACGATGGACGAGCATTTTTCTTGGCTGTTCGAGGCCTATTCCTCGCTGCGAACTGCTGTGCGCCATGCAGCCTGAAACCTCCGCATCGAAAATGGCGCCCTTACCCGGCCAACCGCCCGCACAGCGCGGCCGCCTCCGCCGCAGAAATCTTGTGAGGTTCGATGTGGAACCCGAAAAGAAGCATCCCGTCCTATCTTCCCTCGAACCCGCCTTCCAGCGCCAATGCACCTGTCGGTGCTGGCCCCTCATGGTCAGGATCATATGGTGGGCGCTCAGAAACGATCGTTGATAGCGTAGGGCAGGAGAGGGGGATGGCGCCCTCCAGATCGTTATCGGACCATTAGTTTCAACGAGCGCAACAGCATTTCCCATAATTTTCGCTGCACAGGCATTTCTCGACTGAGGCACCCCTTGGATGACGCCGTCCTGCCGGCACGGGCATCCAGCCTGGCAGGGGATCTTCATGCGGCTTTTCATCGTAATTGCAGTATTTTGCTGTGTCCTGCTCACGCCGCGATTTGCTCAGGCGTCCGACCGGACGTGGCGCGATACCAGTAATATCGGTCGAGACGCGCTGGTGATTGCCGCGCTCGGCACGCCCCTCGTTCAGGAGGATTGGCAGGGCGCGCTTCAGGCAAGTGGAAGTGTCGGTGCCGCGACGCTGGTGTCTCTTGGACTGAAGGATATCTTTCCCGAAACCCGCCCGGATGGCAGCGACCGGCGGAGCTTTCCGTCCACCCATACCGCCACTTCCTTTGCGGCAGCTGCAACGCTCCAGAACCGCTACGGCTGGAAAGTCGGGCTTCCAGCCCATCTGGTTGCGACCATCGTCGGAATCTCTCGTGTCCAGGGTACCAAACATCACTGGTATGATGTCGCTGCCGGGGCCCTTCTGGGCGAAGCATCAGGCCTGCTTCTCACGACCAGGCGCAACAACAATATTCGAATGCTTCCCTGGAGCGATGGGCAGGGGGGCGGGATTGCAATGGCTTTGCGATTTTGAGGGCTGTAGCCACTTTTCCAGCAAAGATGGACAAATGGTATAGTTGGCGAGATTTGGACGCCAGACAAGTTCGATAGGGCTCGAACCGATCCATTTATCGGTGAGCAGCATGATCCGAACGACCTCTCTCCTATTTCTGCCATTGAGCGCGCTCGTAATGCTCGGCGCCTGCAGTCAGCAGGGCAAGCAGTCTTCTTCGCCTCCATCCCATGGTGAGGTTGTCGCGCATGAGACCGAACTGGTCAGGCTGACGCTGAAGCCCGAAGCTGTAAAAAGGCTCGGCATCGAGACGACCAGGGTTGGTGCGGGAACGGCTGCGCTGGCGCGAGAAACGAGCGGCGAAATCGTCGTTCCCAATGGGACTGGTGGCGTACCCACCGGTGCTCTCAGCAATCTGGCACAAATTGGTGCCAGCCAGGCGAGCGCCGACGGCGAGGTCGAGCGGACGCGCGCGCAGGTTCGGCTCGCGCGCATTGCGCTGGAACGCGCCAGCAGGCTCGTTGCAGAAGAAGCTGGAAGCGTCAGGGCGCGGGACGAGGCTGCGGCAGCGCTCGCAACAGCCCAGGCCCAGGCCCAGGTTGCGATCGAGCAACGACGCTTGCTCGGGCCCGCGGTTGCGTCGTTGGGCAACCAGTCACGTCTCTGGGTCCGCGTTTCCGTCGCCGGCACAGATGTTGCTGCCATCAACCGCAATGCATCCATCATCGTCGCGCCCCTGGGAACAACGCAGGGAGGACGCAAAGGGACACCGGTTCAAGCCCCGCCGTCGGCCAATGCAGTAGCTGGTACGGTCGACCTCTATTATGCGCTCGATAATAGCGACCAATTCTGGCGCGTGGGACAGCGCGTCGGCATTCGACTTCCCCTCGGCAAGACCCAGGAAGGGCTTTCCGTCCCAGCCAGTGCGATCGTGCGGGACATTTACGGCGGAGAATGGGTCTATCTCCAGACGGCGCCGGGCAATTTCATCCGGCAGCGCATCGAAGCCCTGTCGAGCGGGCAGGATGGCGCTGTCGTCATCCGCGGCCTGGCGCCTGAAGCACAGGTAGTTTCGGTCGGCGCCATGGAACTGTTCGGCACCGAATTCGGAGTGGCGCACTGATGCTCGCCTGGCTCGTCCGCAGCGCACTTCAGCAGCGCGTCATCGTTCTTGTTCTTGCCGCTATCCTGGTCGTGCTCGGACTGCGGGCATCGACCGATGTGCCGCTGGATGTCTTTCCAGAATTTGCGCCGCCGATCGTGGAGATTCAGACCGAAGCGCCAGGGCTCTCGACGGAGGAAGTCGAAAGCCTCATTACCGTTCCGATCGAAACCCAGGTGAATGGCGTGCCTGGTATAGCCACGCTGAGGTCCAAGTCGGTCCTGGGTCTTTCGTCCGTGGTCCTTCTCCTGGAGCGCGGCGCGGATGTCTTCCGTGCAAGGCAGATGGTGCAGGAGCGGGTTACCCAGGCACAGGCTCGACTGCCTGCTGCCGCACGCCCTCCGATCATGCTGGCCCCGCTTTCGTCGACCAGCCGCGCCATGAAGATCGGCATTTCCTCGAAAAAGCTCGATCAGATGGAACTGTCCGAACTGGTTCGCTGGACTATTCGACCCAGGCTGATGTTCGTGCCTGGCGTCGCCAATGTCGCCATGTGGGGCATGCGCGATCGTCAGCTTCAGGTTCTCGTCGACCCTGACAAGCTACGTGCGGCTGGGGTCACTCTCAACGAACTGCGCCTGGCAACCGGTGATGCCGTCCTGGTGGGAGGCGGCGGCTTTGTCGACAACGCCAATCAGCGCCTCGCGGTGCAGCAGCCAAGCGCCGTTCAAACAGCCGACGACCTTGCTCGGACTGTCGTCAAATTGACCGGCGATGCACCGATCCGCGTAGGCGATGTTGCCCGGGTGACCGAGAGCTATGCCGCGCCGATCGGGAACGCGATCATTGATGATGGGCCAGGCATCATGCTCATCGTAGAGAAGCAGCCGACAGGCAACACTCTCGAACTCACGCGCTCGGTCGAAGCTGCCCTGGAGGAGCTCAAGCCCGGTTTGCAGGACGTCAAGGTCGACAGCAGCATCTTCCGACCTGCGACCTTCATCGAACGCTCGATCGACAATCTCACCCGCGCACTCGCGATTGGTTGCTTCCTCGTGGCGGTCGTTCTGTTTCTTTTTACCCGGGACTGGCGGCAGGCGATTATCAGTCTGGTCGCCATTCCCCTGTCGTTGCTCGGTGCCGGGCTCGTCCTGCTCTGGAGCGGGGCGACCATCAATACCATGGTTATTGCCGGTCTGGTGATCGCGCTTGGAGAGGTCGTCGACGATGCCATCATCGACGTCGAGAATATTGCCCGGCGGCTCCGCCTCAACCGCGAGGCCGATAATCCCAGGACGCCATTCGAAGTCGTACTGGCAGCGTCGCTAGAGGTGCGCTCTGCGGTGGTTTTCGCGTCGCTGATCGTGATGTTGGTCTTTCTCCCCATCTTCTTCCTGGGCGGGGTCGCGGGCACATTCTTCCAGCCGCTCGCCATTGCCTATGTCCTGGCGATCGCAGCATCGCTGCTGGTTGCGCTCGTCGTAACCCCTGCCCTTTGCCTGTTTCTGCTACCCAATGCTCCGGTCAAACATGAAGGTGACACGCGTTTCGTACGAGCGCTCAAGGGGCGTTATGGAGCAATGCTGCCTCGTATCATTGCCGCACCGCGTGCGGTTATGATCGTGATCGGAGCGGGCCTGCTTCTGGCGGGTGTTGGCTATGCGACTTTCAAGGATCAGTTCCTGCCGGAATTCCGCGAAACCGATTTCCTCATGCACTGGCTCGAAAAACCCGGAGCCTCCATCGAAGCCATGGATCGGATCACCATCCGGGTTTCCAAGGAGCTTCGTGCGATCCCGGGCGTCCGTAATTTCGGCGCACATATCGGGCGGGCGGAAGCGGCCGACGAGGTGGTCGGCCCGAACTTCACCGAGTTGTGGATAAGTCTCGACGAGAAGGCGGACTATGACGGCAGCGTGGCCAGGATCAAGGAGGTGATAGAAGGCTATCCTGGGCTCTTCCGGGATGTGCTCACCTATCTGCGCGAACGGATCAAGGAAGTTCTGTCCGGTGCAAGCGCGACGGTTGTGGTGCGGATCTTTGGCCCCGATCAGAATGAGCTTCGTGCTGCTGCGGACCGGATCAAGCAACAGGTAGCCGGAGTGGAAGGCGTAGCGGACCTCAAGGTCGAGCAGCAGGTTCTGGTCCCGCAGATCCGCATCCGTCCCCGCAGCGGCGATCTGGCAACCTTCGGCCTGACGCCGGGCGAGGTGCGCCGCCAGGCACAATCCCTCGTTGCCGGACAGAAGCTTGGCGAGATTTACCGCGATCAGAAAGCCTTTGACGTGGCGCTCTGGGGAGAGGCAGCGACCAGAGGCGACATGCATGCCCTCGCTGATCTGATGATCCAGACGCCCAACGGCGGTGCGGTACGCCTGCGCGATGTGGCGGACGTGGCAGTGGTGCCTGCTCCCAATGAAATCAAGCGCGAGGATGGTCAACGACGCCTCGATGTGACGCTCAACGTCAGTGGTGCGGACCTGGGCACAGTCGCCCAGGCGGTTGAGTCCATCGTGGCCAGGACCCGCTTTGCTCAAGGCTATCATGCCAAGGTCCTTGGCGAATATGCAGCACTCAAGGAGTCGCGCCAGCGACTTTGGACGACCGGCCTATTCTGTCTTGTCGGGATATTGGTGCTGGTGTGGATGGAGTTCCGCTCTCACCGGATCACTGCGCTGGTTGCGGTCAGCCTTCCTTTCGCGCTGGTCGGTGGCGTTGTGGCGGTGGCGTTCACCGGCAGCCTCTTGTCGCTGGGATCACTCGTCGGCTTCGTCACCGTCATCGGCATCGCGGCACGCAACGGCATCATGCTCCTGTCGCATTATCACCATTTGCGTGTTCATGAGGGAGAGGCTTTTGGTCCATCGCTTGTTCTGCGCGGAGCAGAAGAGCGGCTGGTTCCCATCCTCATGACTGCAGCCTGCGCGGGCCTTGCGCTTGTGCCGCTGATCGTGGCGGGGAACGCGCCGGGCCATGAAATCGAACATCCCATGGCGATCGTCATTCTTGGTGGACTTGTATCATCCACGCTCCTCAATCTTTTCCTGATGCCTGCCCTCTACGCTCGGTACGGCGAGGATGCGGCTGGGCCGGCCGAGCCCTCGCCCCAAGATGCTCGCATGAAGGGAGCAGCAATATGAAAACGGCCATCCTTCACGCGTGCCTGATGACTGCTGGACTCCTGGCAAGCGGCTGTGTCTCCCAGCAAGGCGCGCCACCCGCATCGGGCCTTACCCAGGCTCCGCCTCCCTTTTCGCGTGGCGAACATGTGATCGACCGACCCTTGCCGGAAAACTGGTGGCAGCTTTTCAATGACAGCCAACTCGATGCGCTTGTTGAAGCGAGCCTCGCAGCTAATGCCGATCTTCGCGCAGCCTTTGCCAATCTCGAAGCAGCGCGCGCTGCGACCCGGCAGGCGGACGCAGCGCGACTTCCGCAACCGATCCTCGAAAGCAGCGCAGCGATCGACAATCCTGCAGGGCAGCCAAGCGCAGCCAATGTGTCGAGCAGTGATTATGATGCCGCAGCAACCATAAGCTGGGATATCGATCTGTTCGGTCGGCTGCGTGCGGGAGCGCTGGCCGCCCGCGCTGACGCGCAGGCGCAAGCGGCCGCGCTGGATGGTGTGCGCGTGGCCGTGGCGGCAGATACCGTGCTCGCTTACATCGATCTATGTGCGGCGCGTCAGAATGGGGCGGTGGCCTACAAGATTGTCGATGCGCAGGAACGCAATCTCAAGGCCGTTCGCGAACAATTGTCGGCAGGGGAAGTGTCTCCCCTTGAGGTCGCGCAAGCCGCCAGCCTGCTTGAAGCATCGAGAGCTACGATCCCGGCTTTCGATGCCGCTGCCGCCAGCGCAAGATTCCGGCTCGCAACGCTTCAGGGCTTGCCGCCTACCACCCCCCAGATGGCCAAGGTTGATTGCACGCTGCTGCCCAGAGCGAGCAGCGAAGTGCCAATAGGCGACGGTGCTGCACTGCTGGCACGTCGGCCCGATATTCGCGAAGCAGAGCGCAAGCTTGCTTCGGCAACAGCCAAGATCACCATCGCGCGGGCCGAACTCTATCCCAGGATCACGCTGGGCGGCGCATTGGGACTTCTGTCCGGCGCTTTTTCTGCCAGTGCCTCACCGCTAATTTCCTGGTCCTTCCCCAACCAGGCGCCGGCGCGCGCCAAGATCGCGCAGGCGCAGGCAGCCGAACGCGCTGCGCTGGCTTCGTTCGACAACGCCGTTCTGCGCGCCCTCAGGGAAGTCGAAACCGGACTTGCAGGCCTACAAAGCGAAGCCATCCGGAACCAGGCGCTTGATCGGGCAAGAGAGGCAGCAGGGCTTTACGCCCGTCGAACCAGTGCCCGGGCCAGGATTGGCGACGCGTCGCCATTGCTGGTGATCGATGCCGAACGAACCCTTGCAACGGCTGCTCTTCAAAAGGGACAGTCGGATCATCTGCTGGCACAATCCTATATCTCCCTGTTCCGTGCGCTGGGCGGTGGATGGCAGCGAGCACCTGAGCCGCTCGATCCGGTCAGGGTGATGGAGTAGAAGAACGCATGCATATCCTGATTATCGAAGACGATGGGGAAACACGCGAATTCCTCAGCCGAGGCCTCAAGGAAGTGGGGCATGCCGTGACCCTTGTGGAGGAAGGACGAGAGGGACTGTTCCAGGCAACGGACAGCAATTATGACGCGATCATCGTTGATCGCATGCTGCCAGGACTGGACGGTCTATCCCTGCTCAAGATGCTGCGCGCGACCGGCGACCTCACGCCCGTTCTCATGTTGACCGCAATTGGTCGAATAGCGGATCGGGTAGAGGGGCTCGAGGCAGGCGCCGACGACTATCTGGTCAAGCCCTTCGCCTTTTCCGAGCTCCTCGCCCGCTTGAATGCCCTTGGTCGACGGCAGGCACCGCAAGTCGAACAGTCCCGGCTGACCGTTGGCGACATCGATATCGACTTTCACAGGCGCACAGTGCATCGCGGAGGAAAGAAGGTCATTTTGCAACCGCGGGAATTCTCGCTGCTCGCCGAACTCATGCGCAATTCTCATCGCGTGGTTACCCGAACGATGCTGCTCGAACGCGTATGGGACTTCGACTTCGAGCCCAAGACCAATATCGTGGAGACCCATCTCAGTCGGCTTCGCTCGAAGCTGAATGCGGGCTTCGATGTCGATGCGATCGAGACGGTTCGCGGCGCGGGTTACATGATCAGGAGCAATTAATGCCCCGCCCATGGAAAACGACCTTTGGCCTTACGGCACTGGTTAGCCTGGCCTTCGTTCTGGCGACGCTTGTGATCGGGCTCTTGGCCTATGCGCTGACCCATGAGGCGATGGAGGTGCAACTGGACCATCGAACCGCCACCGAGACGAGCGCCTTGCTGGAGCGGGCGGGTGCTGGCGGAACCCCGGCACTGGCCGAACTCATTCATCAGCGCGATGCCGGGCACAGCACGGCAAGCCTCGGATATATTCTGGTCGATCCCCAAGGACGACGGCTGGCCGGCGCACTGGATGCGCAAATTCCGGCAAAGGCAGGATATTTCGAATTACTGCACTACGGGAAGGATGGCGCCATAGCCCAGGCACTCATCACCGATCTGCCCGACGGCAGCCGCCTTCTGGTGGCAGCAGATCGCACGGTGATTGACGAGATGGACATCACGATCCTGAAGCTGTTTTCGGCCTCATTTGCCGCCATGCTTCTTCTGGCTGTCGGGGGCGCCTGGACCGTTGGCGCTGTAACGCGCAGTCGATTGCGCCGATTCGACGATGCGGCCCAGGCCATTATCGGAGGAGACCTGACCCAGCGCATGCCGCTGGACGGATCTGACAACGAGTTCGACGGCGTCGCCAAGTCGCTCAATCATATGCTGGACCGCAATGCTGCCCTGGTCGAGAATCTTCGACAGGTGTCGAGCGATGTTGCGCATGACCTTCGAACGCCACTGACGCGCCTGAATAATCGTCTGGATGAAGCACTCGCCTTCAGCGGAGACAAGCGCACGCGCGCGATCGAGGCGGCAATAGCAGAATCCCATGAACTGCTCGAGGTCTTCTCGGCCATCCTTCGCATATCCGAAATCGAGGCGGGCACGCTCAAGCGAGATTTTCAGGAACTGGCGCTTGGAGATCTGGTCGAGGATGTGGTCGAAACCTATGCGCCCGATTTCGAGCTTTCAGGTCATGCGCTGCATTCCACCATCCATATGGGGCTTCGCATCCGGGGCGATGCCCGATTGCTGTCCCAACTCATCACCAACCTGCTGGATAATGCGCTGCGGCATACGCCGGCTGGCACGACGGTCGCGCTCAATCTGACTGCCAGCGAGGCTTTCGTTATTCTTGAAGTCTGCGATGATGGTCCCGGTGTTCCGGCAACCGAGCGTGATCGACTGTTCAGCCGTTTTACGCGGACCGAAGCCAGCCGCACCACCGACGGACATGGTCTGGGCCTGGCCCTTGTCTCTGCTGTCGCGCAAATCCATGGGGGCTGTGCGACCGTTCTGGACAAGCCCGGTTTTGCTGTAGAGGTTCGTCTCGCGCGATAAGTTACCGGAACATTGGGGGGCATATACAACATCCCAACCTTATCCCTGGGCCAGTTGCACGTCCCGACCGAAGCGCTAACCCCCCTCGCGAATGATAACTATTCGCATTAAATGAAGGGGATCTAACCTTGCAATATTCAGCGATTTTCCGATCGGCGCTGCTTGCGTCGACTGCGCCCGGCATCCTCCTTTCGCTGGTCTCCCCCTCACTCGCAATAGCCCAGGAGCAGGTTCTCGGGTCCGTAACGGTCACGGACACCGCGATCGATGATCGGGAAGCCGAAAGCTCCTACAAGGTCAGCCGCAGCATCAGCGCGACGCGCACGGATACGCCGCTGATCGATGTACCCCAGTCGGTCAATGTGGTGTCGGTCAAGCAGATCGAGGATCAGGCAGCCAACAGCATCGGTGACGCCATACGCTATGTCCCGGGCGTTTTCTCGGCCCAGGGCGAGGGTAATCGCGAAACGCTGGTGATCCGCGGCAATTCGACCACCGGCGACTTCTTCGTCGATGGCATGCGCGACGATATCCAGACCTATCGCGACCTCTATAACATCGAGAAGCTGGAAATCTTCAAAGGACCGAACGCGATGATCTTCGGCCGGGGCGGCGTAGGCGGCGTGGTCAATCGCGTTACCAAGGTTGCGGACTGGAATCTTCATCGTGCCTTCCGACTGGAAGGCGGAAGCTTCGAGCATAAGCGCGCCCAGTTTGATCTGGGCACGCCGATCAGCGATTTTGCAGCTGTCCGACTGACCGGTGTCTATCAGGACAGCGACAGCTATCGCGATGGCGTCAACTATAACCGCTGGGGCTTCAACCCGACCGGCTCATTCAAAATTGGTCCCGATACGACCATTTCGCTTGGATATGAGCATTTCGAGGATGAGCGCGTCGCCGATCGTGGCGTTCCCGCTCGGTTCGGCGCTTCGGCGACCAATATCGTTGGCCCGCTTCGCACGCCGCGCGGTCAGTTCTTCGGCGATCCGACCCAGAGCCCTACCGGTACGAATACCGACGCCGGTTCGCTGTTCATCGAACATAAGTTCAGCGACACGGTCTCGATCCGCAACCGCACCCGCTATGCCGACTATGACAAATATTATTCCAACGTCTTCCCCGGCGCGGTCAACGCAGCTGAAACGAGCGTGAGCATCTCGGCCTATCGTGCCACCACGCAACGCAAGAATTTCATCAACCAGACCGATTTCAATGCGATCTTCAATACCGGCTCCATTGAGCATACCCTGCTCGTGGGCGCTGAATATGGTCACCAAAAATCCGACAATATTCGGGAAGAAGGGCGTTTTGCAGGCAATGCAAGCTCGGTGACCGTGCCGATCTCGGCGTCTAATGTTCGTTTGCCCACCAGCTGGACCATGATTTCGAGCAGCACGAACAGCAACGGCGTGGCGGAGGTCGCGGCCGGCTATGTCCAGGACCAGATCGCCATCTCGCCCATGTTCGATATCGTCGTGGGCGTGCGCTACGAGCATTTCAAGACCACGCTGCACGATCGGCGCAGCCTCGCCTTCCGGACGAGCGGCAGCACCATATCTCCCGAATATTATGACGTGACCGACAATCTCTGGTCTCCGCGCGCCGGCCTCATCTTCAAGCCGGCCGAGAATGCCTCCATCTATGCAAGCTACTCGCGTACCTACCAGCCGCGTGGTGGCGACCAGTTGACCGGCCTTTCGCTTTCCAACGCCAGCCTGGCGCCGGAGAAGTTCCAGAACTACGAAATCGGTGCGAAGTGGGACATTCTCCCCACGTTCAACCTTGCCGCCGCCATCTATCAACTGGATCGCGACAATGTTCTGGCGCTGAGCGATCCCAATAATGCGGCCTCGCCGACGGTGCCGATCGGACGGCAGCGCACCAAGGGCATCGAACTCAGTGCTGCGGGCAGCATTACCAAGCAGCTCAGCATGGTCGGCGCCTACACCTATTCCGACGGCACCTTCCTCGACAATGTCTCGGGCACTGTCCAGGCAGGGAACATCCTGCCCAACATGCCCAAGCACAGCGCCTCGCTCTGGACCCGCTTCGATCCGATCGAACAGCTCGGCGCTGCGCTGGGCGTGATCTACCAGGGCAAGCGCTACGCCTCGACCGACAATTTCGTCGCGATGCCCGGCTATACGCGGCTCGATGGCGCCGTCTATTTCGACATCGCGCCAGAGCTGAGCCTGCAGGTGAATGTCGAGAATATCCTTGGCAAGCGTTACTATCTCTATGCCCATAGCAACAACAACATCACGCCAGGTTCACCGACTGCGGTGAAGGTCGGCCTCAGCGCGAAGTTCTGACCATGTCCAGCCGCTTCCTTCCTTTGAAGCGCTTCACAAGGGAGGAGCGGCTGGCAATTTGCCTTCTGCGTGGTGGCAGCAGTGCCAAAGTCGGAGAGGCCGCTATCCGGGCATTCGCAGCACTGGGTGAACACGCCACCGAGCGAGGCTTCGTGATAGCGACATTGTCCAGCCCATTTGTGAACCAGGATGAGATCCGGCTTCTTGGGGGCATAGCAGCATTCCAGCGCCAGATACCGCCGATGGACATCGGGCTGCCGGCGCACCTGCACGCATTGCTGGACGCGTGCGCAGCAGGCCTGACCCGGCGTGGCGGCAAACTTGATTTTCGTAATGTCGCCCGGTGCCCAGGTCTTCCTGAACAACGGGCAAAGAAGCGACAGGATCGTTCGATCCGGCTCATAAATCGCACATATGGCGCCCCCAAACAGGCAGTTGTCTTTGCGGTTTTGCGCGATCGTGACACGGCAACAATCGCCGATCTCGGCCGAATGGGCGTGTCTCGCTCGGTCGTCAGCAAGATGACCAAGCGTGGCTTGATCGAGAGGGTGGGCTACGGCGTTTATGCCTCGCCGGCCTCGAAGCGCCGAGGATAGTGCATATGTCGCGCCTAGAGGAACATGCGGCCGGACATTCGTCCGGCCTCACACATCAGTCTGAAGAGGTGACATAAGCAGGACCAAGTTCGTCCAGCGATTTCACGCCGACTTGCGCCATGGCGAGTTCGAACTCTGCCCGTATCATGTGAAGCATATGGGCAACGCCGGCCATGCCTGCCACCGCGAGGGCATGAAGTTGCGGCCTACCAATCATGACCGCGCTGGCACCAAGGCTAATCGCCTTGAGGACATCCGTGCCGGTACGCACACCGCTGTCGAGAAGGATCGGGCATTTTCCATCGATCGTACGCGCGATCGATGGAAGCGCTTTCATGGGCGTGATGAGACCGTCGGTGACGCGTCCGCCATGGTTCGACACGACAATGGCATCAACGCCATGATCAAGTGCCATGCGAGCGTCAGCAGGAGAAAGGATGCCTTTCAATATGATCGGCAAACTGGTCTGCTTGCGCAGCCACGCGATATCGTCCCAGGTTGGTGCGGCGTCGGCCAGCGCCGTTCCAAAGATGATCTGCCCGCCCGCAGCCGCGCTGTTCTGGACGCTGCGGGGCATTCCACGGAGATTGGCGGCCTCGACCCCTTCCGGCAGTGCGAATTCGGATCGCTTCATGGCCGCATCGATCGTTACCATGAGGACGCAATAGCCAGCAGCCTCGGCGCGTCGCACCAGTTCAAGCGAATGCCCTCGATCAGCCTGGAAATAGAGCTGGAACCAGAGCCGCGGCGTCTGGTCACGCTCCATGGCCTGGCGCGCGGCATGCGCAGCCCAGGCAATGTCCTCGAGAGGAATGCTGGAAAGAGTGCTGACCTTCTGGGTATGTCGCTCAGATGGCAAAGCTCCGCATGGTGGGCGGCGACTTTATATTGGCAGCAGCCATGGCATGGCGGATCCTGGCAAAAGCTGTCGGTCACATCAATGACGCCAAATGTCTTGAGTTGGTCGGCACGAGCCCTATAGCAAGTCCTGCGCATCCTCGTCGGCAAGCGTTCTGCAGAAGGCCAATGTGGCCAAAGGAGAACGATCATGGAGATGCCTGAAACAGAACTCATCGCCACCAAGCGCCCGGTTTGGAATGCAGGAAGGACCGTGGGCGCCAAGCGGGCGCTGAAACCGAAGCAGATTTGGGAAATCCGTTTCTACCTCAATCAGCGCCGCCGCCTACGAGATCGGGCGCTGTTCGATCTGGCGATCGACAGCAAGCTTCGGGGCTGCGACCTCGTGCAGATCAAGATCGGCGACCTTGTAAGCGGCGGGCAGGTCCGAACGCGGGCAATCGTCATGCAGCAGAAAACAGGTCGGCCCGTTCAATTTGAGCTGCTGCCAGATGCTCGAGCGAGCTTGCTGGCATGGCTCGAACGCCGGGGCGGAACAGTGGACGATTATGTTTTCCCAAGCCGGGTTGATCACAATGGGCACCTGAGCACACGGCAGTATGCTCGGCTGGTCGACGAATGGGTGACAGGTGTCGGCCTGATGCGGAGCGAGTATGGCACGCACTCACTTCGCCGAACGAAGGCATCGATCATCTACAGGGCGACGGGCAACCTTCGCGCCGTTCAGATACTGCTCGGCCATAGCAAGATTGAGAACACGGTGCGCTATCTAGGGATCGACGTAGAGGACGCGCTTGCCCTTGCAGAAAACACGGAGATCTGAATCTGCTGGCGCCCGTGCCCAGGGCGTGCCGGGCACGGGCGCTGGGACATTCCCGACGTTCGCCTGTGACATGTTAAACGGCAGCCCTGATTACAAGCCGACGTTCCCGCACCTCCCGACGAACGGCCTCGGCATTATGCTCGGCTTGTAGATGAATGGTTGACAGGAGTTGGCCTGATGCGGAGCGAATACGGCACCCGCTCACTCCGCCGAGCGAAGGCATCGATCATATACAGGGCGACCGGCAATCTACGGGTTGTCCAGATCCTGCTCGGCCATAGCAAGATCGAGAATATGGTTAGCTATCTCGGGATCGACGTAGAAGACGCCCAAAAATACCGAAATTTGAGTGTTGGCCTCTCACCTATGGCGAGGGGCCATTTAGCGTAGCCACCAGCGGAGCATTCCGCCCACAAGCGCCAACGCGAAAACGCTAGCAGCCCAAATGCCGAAAAACCATCCAAGGCGACTCAGCCAGAGCGGCATCAATGATACCCCTCAATGCCAACCTTGCCCCGGAAAACCCAATAGGACCAGGCCGTATATGCCAGGATCACGGGCACCATGATCGAGGCTCCAACCAGCATGAACAACTGACTGCGGACGGGCGCTGCAGCTTCCCAGATCGTCACCCGCGCCGGAACGACATCGGGCCAGATCGAGACACCAAGGCCGACCAAGCATAGCCCGAACAGGGCCAACGCCCAGAAGAAAGGCTGCGCATCGCGCTTCAATCGGAGGCTACGATAAAACAGGAATGTTACGACGAGCGTGGCGAGCGGCACCTGCGCTGTCGCGACCACGCCCGGGAAACTCAGCCAGCGCTGAAAGTATTGCGTTTCGAGCCGCAGCGTTGCGAGGCTGATCACGCCGATCATGATGAGCAGGCCGATGCCAAGCCGCCCGGCATAGGTCACCGTCTGCCGTCGCAACCCGCCTTCAGTCTTCCAGTTGAGCCAACAAGCCCCGAGCAGGGCATAGCCGACTAGCAGCCCGACACCCGTCAGCAGACTGAACGGCGACAGCCATTCCCACCAACCCCCGGCATAGCTGCGCCCCTCGACCGTGATGCCCTGTAGCAGCGCGCCGAGCGCAATGCCTTGCGCGAAGGTGGCGACGACCGACCCTGTCGTGAACGCCTTGTCCCAGAAAGCACGGTGCGCCGGGTCGCGCCAGCGGAACTCGAATGCCACGCCGCGGAATACAAGGCCAAGCAGCATTGCGATCATCGGCGCGTAAAGCGCGGGAAGGATGATGGCATAGGCCAGCGGGAATGCGGCAAACAGGCCGCCCACGCCCATAACCAGCCAGGTTTCGTTTCCGTCCCAGACCGGAGCGATGCTGTTCATCGCGGTGTCCCGATCCTGCCCGACCTTGAAGAACGGAAACAGGATGCCGATGCCGAGATCGAAGCCGTCCATCACGACATAGGCGATGATAGCAAAGCCGATGATACAGGCCCAGATGACGGTGAGATCGATCATGACGAAGCTCCCTCGATGATAGCCGGCGCCGGGGTGATCCCCGCACTGCGAATGGGCGCATCACTGGGCGGCGGTTCATGTGCTTCAGGCGGCTTCTTCATGAGTTGAAGCAGATACCAGATGCCCATCCCGAAGACGGCGAAATAGACGACCACGAAGGCCAGCAGCGACGAGGCGACCGCAGGAGCATCCAGCGGTGAAGCGCTTTGGGCGGTCCTCAGCAGACCATAGATTGTGAAGGGTTGCCGTCCGACTTCCGTCACGATCCAGCCGGACAGCACTGCGATCAGTCCCGACGGCCCCATCAGCACAGCGAAGCGATGCAGCAGCGGCCAGTCGTAGAGCGCCTTGCGCCAGCGCGCGATGAGGCTCAGGATCCCGATCCCGAGCATCGCGAAACCGATCCCGACCATTACGCGAAAGGCCCAGAAGACGATACCGACGGGAGGACGATCAGCTGGTGGCACGGTGTCCAGGCCACTCAAGGGCGCATCGAGTTCGTGTTTGAGAATCAGCGACGACGCCTTGGGTATCTCGATGGCATAATACACCCGCTGTTCAGCGCTGTTGGGGATGCCGAACAGGATCAAAGGCGCACCGTGCGGGTGGCTCTGAAAATGGCCTTCCATCGCCATCACCTTCACCGGCTGGTGCTTGAGAGTATTGAGCCCGTGCATGTCGCCGGCGAAGATCTGGATCGGAGCAACGAGCGCCGCCATCCACATCGCCATAGAGAACATCTTGCGTGCGCCGGGATTGGTGCGGTCCTTTAAGAGATGCCATCCTCCGACGGCACCCACGATAAAAGCGGTCGTCAGATAGGCGGCAAGGACCGTGTGAAAGAGCCGATAGGGGAAGCTGGGATTGAAGATGATTGTCAGCCAGCTTGGCCCCGGGAGGAACTGGCCGTTGGCGCCGACCTCATAGCCAACGGGCGTTTGCATCCAGCTGTTGACCGACAGGATCCAGAATGCGGAAATAAAAGTCCCCAGCGCGACTGCAAGCGTCGCGACGAAGTGCAGCTTGCGCCCAACCTTGTTGATCCCGAACAACATGACCCCGAGGAATCCGGCTTCTAAGAAGAAGGCGGTCAGCACCTCATAGGCCATCAGCGGTCCGATGACAGGTCCCGCCTTGTCCGAGAACACTGACCAGTTGGTGCCGAACTGGTAGGACATGACAATGCCCGAGACGACGCCCATCGCGAACACGACGGCGAAGATCTTCAGCCAGTAGCGAAACAGGTTCGCATAGACGCCCTTGCCGGTCTTCAGCCACAGAGCTTCGAGCACGGCCAGATAGCTTGCCAGCCCGATGGAAAAGGCCGGGAAGAGGAAGTGAAAGCTCACCGTGAAGGCGAATTGCGCCCTTGCGAGAATGATGGCGTCCATGAATATCCCCGTTCAGCTGGCGAGTTCGGACCAGCTCTTGAATAGCATGTAGATGGCAACGACGAGCACGAAGACTGCGAAGAGGCTGTTCAACCGGCCCTTTTCGGCGGCCAGTACCTGCGATGCACGCGTGCCGATGACGCTCCCGACAATGCCGCCCACGATGAACACGCCGGCCAGACCCCAAAGGACGTAGCCCGAAAGCGCATAGTTGAGCGCTGTCGTCAGGCCGAAGGCCGCGACCGCGACGAGCGAGGTGCCGATCGCGCGCAGGATGGGCATGTGGGTCGAGGCGATCAGCCCCGGCACAATGAGGAAACCGCCGCCGATCCCGAAGAAGCCGGAAAAGGCGCCGGTCCCGAGACCATAGCTGACAACCTTGCCGACATTCTCCCGATTGCATTGCGCGCCCTCGACGCCCTGGTCGCCGCGACCGCGAAACATCAAGACTGCCACAACGATCATCAGGATCGCGAACAGGAACAGCAGCTTGTGCCCATCGATGCTCTTGCCAAGCGTTGAACCGCCGAGCGCACCGACGACGCCGGCAGCAGCATAGATCCCCCCGCACCGCCAGTTCACGGTGCGGGCATGGGCATGGTTCCAGAGGCCAGTAAGCGCATTGGCCGCGACGGCCAATGCACTGGTGCCGATCGCCTCATGCGGATTGCGGACGCCTACGAGATAGAGCAGCAGCGGCACGGCGAGGATCGACCCGCCGCCCCCGACAAGCCCGAGGACAAAGCCCACCAGCGCGCCTGACAGTCCGCCGAGGGCATATTGAAGCGGCTCAAGCATGGCTCAGTGCGCCGCTTCGATCGCGTGCGGCGCGACCATCCATTCCCGGCCCTTGAGCATGCCATGCCAGTAAACCGGCGGCAGGATGGTGTCCTTGAGGAGCCAGGACAGGCGCGAGGGCCGCGTTCCGTCGATCAGCCAATTGGGAAAGCTGGGCAGCAATTTGCCGCCATAGCCGAACTCGGCGAGCACGATCTTGCCAGCCTCGACCGTTAGCGGACAGGAGCCATAGCCGTCATAGTCAGCGGTCGGCGGCTTGCCCTCGAGCACGGCAAGTACATTGACCGCGACAACCGGCGCCTGCTTGCGCGCCGCAGCGGCGGTCTTGGCATTCGAGGCGGAGCAGGCGTCGCCCAATGCAAATACATTAGGATAGCGCACATGTCGAAGCGTCGCCTCGTTGACTTCGATGAAGCCGGAGGCTGCTGCGAGGGAACTGGTGCGCACGAAATCCGGCGCGACCTGTGGCGGCACGACGTGAATCATGTCGAAGCGCTCTTCGACGCGTCCGGTGCCGTCGCTATCCTTGCGTTCGAAAGTCGCCACTTTTGCGGCGCCATCGATCGCGACGAGCTTCGATTCGAAGTTGAGGTGCGCGCCATAGCGCTCGACATATTCCATCAGTGCCGGGACATAGGCGGCAACGCCGAACAGCACCGCGCCGGCGGTGTGGAACTGGACGTCGATGTCTTTCAGGACGCCTGCCTTTTCCCAGCGATGACAGGAAAGGTACATCGCTTTTTGCGGCGCGCCGGCACACTTGATCGGCATTGCGGGCTGGGTGAACAGCGCCCGTCCGCCCTTGAATTGCTTCACCAGTCTGTTGGTGTAGGGCGCAAGATCATAGCCATAGTTGGACGTCACGCCGTTCTTGCCGATCGTATCGGCCAAGCCCGGAATAGCGTTCCAATCCAATTTGATACCCGGACAGGCAACGAGAACACGGTAGCGGACTTCGCCGCCATCACTGAGGATCACCTTGTTTTCGTCGGGGGCAAAATCCGAGGCTGCTGCGCGGATCCAGTTCACTCGGCTCGGCATGACCTGCGCTTCAGTGCGTCGTGTGAACTCTCTCTCGAAGACACCGGCGCCGACCATAGTCCAACCGGGCTGATAATAATGCTCCTCAGATGGCTCGATAACTGCAATATCGAGCTTCGGATTGCGCTTTAGAAGGCTTGCTGCCGTCGCAATCCCCGCTGCACCGCCGCCGACAATCACGACATCGTGAATATGGACTACAGGGGCCGATTGGCTCCGAGAGGAGGAGAGGTCATACAACTTCGTCGACCTCGCGCCGGAGCGGCAAAAGGCGAGAATCGGCCTAGGAAGGCGCGCTAGCGCACTTGCCATGGCCTCAACATTCGCATCGGTAATCGCCCCCGAGACTGCGGGCGCATGCGCGAACTCTAAGCCCAGTCGTTCGGCAGCTTCACGAAGCTCCGTAGCGGCAATCTGACCCTTCTCCTCGTTATCAGGTCGATTGCAGATGATCGCCTTGTAACCTTGGGCGGCGATTGCCGGAAGGTCGGCGAGATCAATCTGCGGGGAGATTGCAAAGTCCCGATTGAGCGGCTTGATGTCCATGGCTTCTCCTCGATCCCGCTCTGAAGCGGGCCTCTTTTCATTTTGTAATGATGCGGTGCGCGGTCATGCCGGCGAGCATGGCGGCGACGAAAATTCCGGCTTCAATTGGTGCGATGGCAAGGTCGGCGAGTGCGGGGCCGGGACATAGTCCCCCGATCGCCCAACCGATCCCGAATAATGACGCTCCGCCAAGCAACTTGGCATCCAGCAAGCTTGTACCGGGCAAGTCGAACGCCTCGCAGACGATCGGTCGCGGCATCCGCTTCTGGACCAACCAGGCGATCGCCATCGGCACCATCGCACCGACCATCACGAAGGCAAGCGTGGGATCCCAGGCCCCGAACAGATCGAGGAAGGCGCGCACCCGCGCGGGGTCAGCCATGCCGGATATGGTGAGCCCAGCTCCGAACAAGGTGCCCGCTAGCAACGAGATGGCAGGGACCTTCACTTCCCAGTGCCGCAGGTTGAAAGGCCGAGCGGGCGGTAGAGCGGACAGAAGCTGACCGCGCTTGTCAGAAGGAATATAACTGCGACGATCGCCAAGCCGACACCGAGGTCCCCGCTGATCGTTCCGGTCCACCAGAGATAACCGATCGCCAAGGCTGCGATGGTGCGCAGCATCCGATCGACCGTTCCCATATTCCTCTTCATGTCCGGTGTCCTCCGACTATCCGTTGATGAAACCGAAAGCGCGCATCAGCCCAACGGTGGCGAAGCCGCTGACCATGAAGGTCAGCGTTGCGACCATCGACCGGCGCGAAAGTCGGGAGAGACCGCAGACCCCGTGACCGCTCGTGCAGCCTGAACCAAGGCGCGTGCCGAAACCTACGAGCAGTCCGGCAATGACCAGTTGCAGGACTGATCCTGTAAAAAGCGGTCTGATACTGCTGGAAGACAGTATGACGAGGAGCGCACCAAGCGGCAGTCCGGCGATGAACGCGAGCGCTATGGCGCGCGGTGTGCCCGTATCGGAAATTCCCGACGCGCGGGCCAACATACCGCTTACACCAGCGATGCGACCAAGTCCGAGCAGCATGATCGCTGCCGCAAGCCCGATCAGCAGGCCGCCAACCAACCCCGCGACGGGGGTGGCATTGGGGAAGCCGGGCAGCATCATACTGCGTTGACCGGAATCTTGAGGTACGTGACGCCATTGTCCTCGGCAGGCGGGAAATGACCGGCGCGCATGTTCACCTGGACAGAAGGCAGAATGAGGCGCGGCATCGCGAGCGTCTTGTCGCGGGCCTCGCGCATCGCGACAAATTCGTCTTCGCTTACCCCGTCATGGATATGGACGTTGGCTTGGCGCTCGGCCTCTACGGTCGTTTCCCAGACATAGTCCTTGCGCCCTTCCGGAAGATAATCGTGGCACATGAACAGCCGCGTTTCCGGCGGGAGCGACAGAAGCCGCATCGCAGATTGATAGAGGGTTCGGGCATCGCCACCGGGAAAATCAGCACGTGCCGTGCCGTAGTCGGGCATGAACATGGTATCGCCGACAAAGACGGCGTCGCCGATCACATAGGCGATACAGGCCGGCGTGTGCCCCGGCACATGCAGCACGGTTACATCAAGATTGCCGATCCGGAAGTGATCACCGTCTTTCCACAAATGATCGAAGTCGGAACCGTTGCGCTCGAAATCGGTGCCCGCGTTGAAAAGCTTACCAAATGCCTGCTGCACCGTGATGATTTGCTCGCCGATGGCGATTTGCCCGCCCAACTTCTCCTTCAGATATGGCGCAGCTGACAGGTGATCCGCGTGAGCGTGCGTCTCCAGGTGCCAGTCGATAGCAAGCCCCTTCTCCTCGACAAAAGCGACAAGCGCGTTTGCCGAGGAGAAGGAGGTGCGACCCGAGGCGGGGTCATAGTCCAGCACGCTGTCGATGATCGCAGCGTGGCGGCTCTCGGGATCATGAACAACATAGGTCACCGTGAAGGTCGGCTCGTCAAAGAACGCCTTGATCTGGGGGGTGTCCGTTTGAGCGGCTGAGATCTGCGATGAGGCGGCTGCAAGAGCGGAGTCGGCCACGGAAAACCTCACAAATTCACATTTACATATATCGTGTAATCGAATAATCTTGTTGCGTCAAGAGGGAGGAGCGTCGAAGGAGACGTCATGGAAATGGCCCAAAGAATTGAATCTCGCTCACCGCGCATTGGAGAGCCCGCGCCAGACTTTCGCGCCCGTTCGACCGGGGGCGAAATTCAGCTTTCAAAGTTGCGTGGACGATGGGTGATCTTTTTTTCCCATCCCGCTGACTTCACGCCAGTTTGCAGCACCGAATTCGCTGAACTCGCCCGTCGGCAGTCGGAATTTGATGCCCTTGAAACGTCGCTGTTGGGACTGTCAGTCGACAGCCTTTACTCGCACATGGCGTGGGTCAGAGCGATCCGAGAGACGCTCGGAGCGGATGTCCGCTTCCCGATAATCGAGGATCCGAGCATGGCGATTGGGCATGCCTATGGCATGGTTGACGAGCAATCTGCTGACAGCATGGCTATGCGTTCGACATTCTTCATCGATCCCGAAGGGGTCATAAGGGCGATCACATGCTACCCCCATAATGTTGGGCGATCGGTCGATGAGATGCTGCGGTTGCTTAAAGCACTGCAAGTGGTGGGCAGTGCCCAGAAACTTGCGCCTGAAGGATGGCGGGAAGGACAGCCTTTGCTCTGCCCACCATCTGACATCGCAGAAGATCGCCAGGACTGGTTTTGCCGCTTTGCGGACGCGCTATGAACGAGGCATTTTACGAGGACCGCGAAGCTGCGACCGTCGCGTCCGAAAAGCTCAAGGTCTTTGCGCAACCACAGCGCCTCATGATCCTCTCTTGCCTGTTACGCGGGGAGCGCAACGTATCGGAGATCGGCGAAGCGACAGACATTGTCCAACCAGCACTCAGCCAGCAGCTAGGGGAGTTACGCCGGGCCAATCTCGTTCAAACGAGAAAGGAGGCCAAACTCGTTTGGTACGCGCTTGCTGACGAGGGGGTCGCTTTGTGCGTCCGAACAATGGAAGCGATTTTCGGAGGCCTGGGTAAGGTCGAAGAAATCCGGCCGTCTGCCAAACCGGAGCGTCGTCCATCATTACCTGAAGGGGTGGCCGGATTTGCTCAAGTGCTTGATTAAGATATTTACGCGCTGTTTGCCTCGTTTGGCTTTGTAGCGAGTGCTGCGGTGGTCGCTGCAAGCGACACGCTCTTAACGTCGTAGAAGAAGTTTCATGTGCGCAGCTTTTGGGCCTTTGTCCTAAATTGCTTTCCCGACCAAGCTGCCAATGCCAGCGGTCAAACCCATGGCCAACGCCCCCCAGAACACCACACGACCGACAGGTTTGAGCGGGTTTGCACCGCCAGCGGCAGCTCCCACCCATCCCAGGAGCGCCAGGAACAGGAGCGATCCCAGCGCTTCGCCTGTTACGGTGAGCGACGCCGGCAGCAAAGCCGCAAGGATGAGAGGCAGCAGGGCTCCGGCCGTGAACGTCGAGGCAGACGTCAATGCCGCTGTGATCGGGCGTGCGGCAGTCATCTCGGTGATGTGGAGTTCTTCGCGAGCATGAGCACCCAGTGCATCATGCTCCATGAGTTGTTTCGCAACCTCATGCGAGGTCTTTTCGTCGACCCCTCGCTGAACATAGAAACCAGCCAACTCTGCCAATTCCGCATCGGGATTGTCAGCGATTTCCTGCTGCTCCCGGCGCAAGTCCGCCGCTTCGGTGTCAGACTGAGAGCTTACCGACACATATTCGCCCGCCGCCATCGACATCGCGCCGGCCACCAGACCCGCTATACCAGATATCAACATGGAAGAACGGGAGGCACCGGACGCAGCGACGCCGATCATCAGGCTAGCCGTGGATACGATGCCGTCGTTGGCGCCTAGCACCGCGGCACGAAGCCATCCGATACGAGAGACGAGATGGGTTTCCCGGTGGCTGCGCATCGTAATCCCCTTTGAAGCCAAGCCATTTCTTTGACCCGCATTATAGCCTGTTCGCTATCTCGTGCCAGTCCGGCAAGCTCGATCCGCACAAATTTGGAGGCGCGACGCCGTATCGGATCACAAGCGTCAGAAGAAATTCATATGGTCAGGACGATGTCAGATCGGTTCGGTAATATGCCGGGTAAAACCATCGCCGGATGAGAGCATGCGCATTCTGATCATTGAAGACAATCGCCACCTGGCAGATCTGACGGCGGAGGGCCTTACGCGTCGGAAATTCGTATGCGATTGTGCCTATTCGGCAGCGGAGGCGGATCTGGCTCTTGGGTCGGCTCAGTATGATGCACTCATCCTCGATCTGGGCTTGCCCGATGGTGACGGCGTACATTGGATCAAGAAGAGGCGTGACGCGGGCCTTGCGGTGCCGGTCCTGATGCTGACAGCCCGCAGTTCGCTCCAGCAGCGGGTCGATGGACTGGACGGCGGCGCTGACGACTATGTCGTCAAACCGGTAGAGGCGGATGAGCTGGCAGCGAGGATTCGGGCACTACTTCGCCGTCCGGGAGCTCGGGCAGCGCCCGTGTTGGAGGTGGGCAGCCTATCCTATGACACGAGCGCTCATCGCGCGCGGTATCAGGGTAAGGCCATCGATCTGTCACCTCGCGAGACCAGCCTGCTTGAGTTACTCATGCGGGAGGCTGGTGCAGTCGTTCGTCGATCTCGTATCGAAAATGCACTGTATAGTTTTCGAGACGAGATATCCCCTAATGCAGTGGATGCCGCAATCTCGCGGCTGCGTCGTCGACTTGAGGAATGCGGAGCTCGCAACATGCTCCATACGATCAAGGGGCTAGGCTACTTGCTAGAAGACCGGGAAGCGTGCTGAAGCGACTTTCGGTTGGCCATCGGCTCATCGGTGGCCTGCTGCTGGTTGGCGCCATCGGTACGGTGTCGCTGATCTACGCTGTCCTCTCGGAATATGGCATACCGTTTAGCGCCTTGCTCGATCCGACCATGCGCGACGCGGCATCGACGGAACTGTTCGATCATGTTCTCATCCCACTGGTGGTGCTGATCCTGCCAATGGGCCTTGCAACCACATGGGTCATCAGAACGGCGTTCGAGCCCCTGAGCAAAGCGGCGCGTCATATCGAAACCGCACCGACCGAACGCGGGATGCAGATCGATGAAGCCGATATGCCTGCTGAAGCGAAACCGTTCGTGCGATCCATCAACAACCTGCTTCACCGACTCGACACCTCAGCTCAGCAACAGGCGGATTTTGCGTCTGACGTCGCCCACGAATTGCGGACGCCGTTGGCCATTTTGTCTCTAGAGCTTGATCGACGCGAGGGATCGGATGGAGATCCTCTGAAGGCGCAGGTCAGCGCCATGCGCCGTCTTGTGGATCAGCTCCTGCTACTGGCGCAGATCGACGCGGACGCCACCATGCCCATGACGCCTGAGCCACTCGATCTCGAGACATTGGCTGAAGACAGTGTCTCGTCCCTGGCAGCGACCGTCATCGCGCAAGGACGCGAGATCGCGATAGAGTCCGAAGGCCAGGTGCCAAAGATATACGGCCACAGGGAAGCGATCGGGGCGGGAATCCGAAACCTTATTGAAAATGCCGTCCGCGCGACGCCCATGGGTGGCACCGTGACGATCATATCCGGGCCCGGAGCGATCATCAGGGTGCGCGACCAAGGCGCCGGCCTCAGCGAAGAGAAGCTGGCGCAACTCATCCGCCGCCATCAGCGAGCAGACCATGCCAGCCCCCATGGCGCGGGTCTCGGCCTCTCCATAACCCATCGGATTATGAGCGCACATAACGGTCATATTCGAACGAGCGAGACCTTGAGAGAACTCATCCTGGATTTCCGCCTGCAGTAATTTCCCATCGTCAAGACGCCGTCAGGTTGAACCCGATATCGCGGCGAAATGGAAAACGGACGCAAATATCTGGTGGGCGGCGCCATTGTAGCCGTCGCAGTCGCGGGCTTGGGCTGGACTATGTTTCCTCGCTCGGAAACCGTCTCGGCGGGAACGCAGGTCAAGACCGAGAAAGCTGCCGGCATGCTTGCCGTGCTGCCGGACAGGGCGAGATTGCTCGGCATCAAGGCCTCTCCGGCATTGCCTGCATCAGAAGCGCCGATCGCCGATCTCCCCGCCACGATCAGTCCGCCCGCTAACGCGCGTGTAGCGGTGACCGCGACACTTCCGGGTGTGGTGATGCGCACCATGGTCGTGGAAGGCGACAGCGTACGGGCCGGGCAACCACTGGCCGTGGTTTCGAGCCGCGACATTCTGACGCTGGGCGCCGATCTCGCGCGTGCAAATGCACGGTTGGGCGTCGCGCAGACGAGTGCAGCCAGGCTCTCCCAGCTGGACAAGGAAGGGGTGATAGCCGGAGCGCGAGCCGACGAAGCCCGCGCAGTGGCCATGGAGGCGCGTGCGGACGTTCGCGAGAAAAGCCGCATTCTCAGCCTTGTCGGCGGGCATGGGAGCAGCGGCACCTACACGCTGACAGCTCCGATCGCGGGCAGAATCACGCGTGCCAAGATCCAGACAGGCGACCCGTTGGACGGGACGACTGCTCCCTATGTGATCGATGCGAATGGCCGTTACGAAGTCGTCGCGCAGGTTCCCGAGCGGCTTGTTGGACAGATCAGACCCGGCATGACGGTCAAACTCGGCGCGCTTTCTGGCACCGTCACATCTGTCGGCAGCACCATCGACGCGATGACGCGATCTGCCTCGCTGAAGGCGAGCCTTCCCGCTGCTCCAGGGGTCATTGCAGGCGCCACCGGCAATGTCACGATATTCGGGCCTGCACCGAAAGGCGCAGTCGTCCTGCCTGCCGCGGCCGTAGTGGATACTGACGGCAAGTCGGTGGTCTTCGTGGCGGTCCGGGGCGGTTATGTTCAGCGCAGGGTGACAAAGGGCGGCGCGGTGGATGGCCAGGTCCTTCTCCTGACCGGCGTCAGCGTCGGTGAGAACGTCGTCACTACGGGCACAAGCGCGCTCAAAGCGCTCGCCATCTCGAAATAGGTCGGGCCCATGCTTCAGTCACTCGTCGCGAAGGCTCTGTCCTATCGCCTGCTCGTCGTAGCGCTTGCACTGGCTGTCGCCGGCCTCGGCGCATGGGCCTTCGTTCAGCTACCCGTGGATGCGTATCCCAATATAGCGCAGACGCAGGTCAAGATCATTCTCAAGGCTCCCGGCATGACGCCGGAGGAGGTTGAGAGCCGCGTAATTGCCCCGATCGAGATGGAGATGCTGGGCATTCCCCGGCAGTCTATCCTGCGTTCGTCCGCCAAATATGCGATCGCCGATATCACCATCGACTTCACCGACGGCACAGATATCTATTGGGCGCGCCAGCAAGTCGCGGAGCGCCTTTCCGGAGTGATGGCGGATCTGCCGGCGAGCGTGTCGGGCGGCCTGGCGCCGATTTCCACGCCTCTGTCCGATATCTTCATGTTCACGATCGAGGGGCCGCTCAGCCTCCAGCAGAAGCGGGAGCTTCTCGACTGGACCATCCGTCCCGCTCTGCGGACTGTGCCCGGCGTCGCCGACGTCAACGCGCTTGGTGGATATGTCCGTACATTCGAGGTCCGGCCCGATCCTCTCGCCTTGGCCGGAGCCCACCTCTCCGTTGCCGACATCAAGACGGCCATCGACAGTGGCAATCGCAACGACGGAGCCGGCCGCCTCGTCACTGGCGAAGAATCCCTGATCGTTCGGGCTGTCGGCGCGATCCGGTCCGTCGCCGATCTTCAGTCGCTGGTCATAACGAGCCGTGACGGCCGTATCGTCCGCCTGGGAGATGTAGCGAGTGTCGGGACCGGAAGCCTGACGCGCTATGGCGCGGTGTCCAAGAACGGCAAGGCAGAGGCGGTCGAGGGCCTTGTGATCGCTCTTCGCGGTGCCGATGCACGGCAGGTTGTGACCGGCGTCAAAGACCGTCTGGCCGAGGTCGAGCGTGGCCTGCCAGCCGGAACGCACATCGCGGTCTTCTACGATCGGTCCGATCTGATCGGCCGAGCGGTTGGAACGGTTGAGGAGGCGTTGCTGGAAGCGACCGTCCTGGTCGTAATCCTTCTGATCGTTTTCCTCGGTGACTGGCGAGCCGCCGCGATCGTGGCGGTCACACTGCCGATGGCCGCGCTGGTGACGTTCCTGTTCATGAGCATGGCCGGGTTGTCCGCGAATCTCATGAGCCTCGGTGGACTGGCCATTGCTATCGGCATGCTCGTGGATGGTGCGGTCGTTGTGGTGGAGAACGTCGTAGAGCGTCTGTCGCACCAACAGGATGACTCCCATCCGCGCCTTCACCA
>Ga0172372_10000552_pt1 | contig 57465 bp, 35 predicted proteins | sample LakKiv5m_2_FD_114544 | JGI IMG/M metagenome (GOLD analysis project Ga0172372, IMG submission 114544) | Freshwater microbial communities from Kabuno Bay, South-Kivu, Congo - kab_092012_9.5m | ecosystem: Environmental > Aquatic > Freshwater > Lake | place: Democratic Republic of the Congo...
CAGATAAATTTGGAAAGGTGGTGTAAAAATTTTTATTTCGTCGTTGATCATATTGTAAGTAAAATGATTTAAAATCCTTTTCTGCTTTGATTTTATCAAAATTCTCACCGTGAGGAATTTCAATTATGTTTAGATAATCAATCAATCTTTCAATATGATTCTTTTCAAATTCGCTTAACATGTTCTTTTCTTCAAAGCCTTGACTCCACTCTATAAGTTTTTGTTTATAGTTTTCCTTAATTTTATTTGGTAATACTATTGGTCCTTGAAAACTAGGAAATCTCATAATGTTTAAACTAAAAGATATGGATTGAACACCATATTGTTTTTTCCACGCTATTATCTGGCTTAAAAAGTCTGTCAAACTGTCTAAACATAAAGCATTAATTGTACACATAACATTCAAACTTCGTAATTTTTTAGATTCTAACAAAAAACACATGTTAGATTTCCAATCCTCCCAATTTAATCCATCTCTTATATATTCAGATTGTTTTCCAAAAGATTCATTACTAGTATACAAAGTTAAAGAAATTCCTTCTGTAGAAGATAACATTTTTTCAAGAACTGATACGTCAAACCCTAGGTTACTGTTTATGGCTAGTCTAGTTTTACTTTGACCTTTATGTTCTTTAAACCATTCAAATAACTTCCAAGTGTGACCACTCATTAAAGGTTCACCACCTGTAATTCTTAATTCAGTTAAAGTTCTATGTAAATCACTTTCCCACCATTTAAAAAATGCTTCAATATATGGATTAGTATCATTATAATCATATAATTGATCTAATTCGTGTATATGAGTAAAATGCCCACGACCATCTGAAGTTAAATTAATATATGGACCATTTTTTTTAATATCTTTAACCCAAGTTGTACTGAATGCTGGATTGCAATAACTACAAGCAAATTGACATGTGCGATCAAAAGCAATTTCTAAAGTTCGCAGATCTACATCAGCATCAATTGGGGTTTGAGTTGCTATGTATAATTCCTCATCTGTATACGTCATACTTTTAAAAGGTCTATCACTAATAGCATCCACACCCATATCTTCTATTTTCCAACAATAATCACATCCTGGTGGACGTTCACCTGATAACATCATCTTACGGTCTGCTTTTTTTTGTGGAGTATTATGTAATGTTTTATAATTTTCTTTAACACTTTCAACACTAACATAATGTGCTGGTGGATGATGACAACTTGTAGTTCTACCGGATCCTAACCAAATTGTAGCATTATACCATTTAGCTCCACAAAAACTGGCGCTTATGGGGTCCAGCACTCTTTTTTTATATTCTAAATTAGTTTCGTTATCTTTTTTCATTTAATCAATTTCTATTTTATCAACTCTATTATGCGGTTTATAAACTTTCTTAAAAAAGTTCGACTGCTCTTTATTAAATGTAACAATATCTAAATCTAAATTGTTATGCAATTCTTTAGCATAAAAATCTAATTTTTCGTTTACTTTTACTAAATCATAACTTTTTATATGTTCATCCCAGTATTCAGTAAGATAATCAAAATCTCTTACATTACGATAGTCCCACTCTGTTAGATTAGTCATATAACAACCTTCTCGTGCACCTAACATTGCCCATATACCATTAGATACATCAGCACCAATATTACACCAAATAAGAAGTCTATGAAGATTTTTCCAATGTATACCTTCTTTTACAGTAGTTTTAGTTAGTTTAACACCACGATCTAGACTCATTTTGACGCCTTCGCGAAATCCAGCACGCCATGCTTGAAAAGGTGTGGCATTGTTATACACATCACTATAACAGTCGTTCATCTGTATATATTTATTATCCCAACAAAAATCAACTTGACCTATTTTATCTTTTGGATCACTGTTTTCATGTGTACGCATATCCATGACGAATTCTACAGTCCAACATTTCAATCCGCCGTTACCGTACATTAGGCCATTTATAATATTATACCCACACCAACTGATTACACTATTTTCTAGGGTAGGATATTTTTCCATATCTATTTCTACATTTAGAAATTCTGGTTTAATAATATTATCACCATCTACTGTAGTAAAACGGGGTGTCTCACTTAACTTAGCACAGGCTTTATGTGCTGCATCACTGCCTTTTACTCCATGCACACGTTTAGCCCAAGGTACTTTGGTTAATAGGTCAGCATAATTTTTCTCAGCATTTGGCTCGTCATAACTGAGATAAATGATATCATAGTCAATAGGTCTAAAAATTTTACTCATAGTTTTGTTTTAATATATTGGTATTTTGAAAATAATTTACGTGAATAGATACTTATTTTAGTTTCATTATAATCTAAATCATCAAAAGGTAAAATATAATGAAAATTAGTGATTAATTCTTTAAGAGGGATTCTCATAATTTTTAATAAAATATTAGGATCATTAAATGCAGTTACATATAATTCATGAACATTATCAAAATAAAGTTTTCTTTTTCCTAACTTGTAGGCAAGATCATTATTAATATAAAATTTCCAACATGTATCTGTATAGTCTTGTATTACTGTTATATCATTAGTTGGATCGTAAACTAAAGGAATACTAGTATCTATTTTAAAAGGATATTGATAAATGACTTCATGTATAGATTGTAATACATCCTCCTCCTCATCTATATGAATTAATACAAATTCTTTTTCATTTGGGCTGAATACGACCTTATATTCGTGCATCGGATGTTTACCGTCTATAATACTATTAATTTCATCGACACTAAGGCTTATATAAGGCAGATCTAACTCATTATTTTGATTTGATATAGCCTTAATACTGCCATCAGTATCGTAAAAGATATATTGATCTAATACAGGATTAGATATTTTATTTTGATATTCAGTTAGAACTTTTTCTTCGATATCCCATACTACAGTTAATACTTCACTCATTTAGTTCAATCCTAAGTCTTTTTCTAATTGGCTGATTATATATTCATTTAAAAAACTGTATTCTGTATAATGAAAAACACCAGTTTGCTGATAGTTACCTATTTTTAAATGACAGTCTTCATTAAAATATACACCTACGCTGTCTTGCCAAGATTCTGTTGGATACTCCCAATTTTGTATCATTGACTTCATATGGGTAAATGTAATTATAGAATTTTTACTGCTTGTTTCTATTTCACAATCCAAAATTTTGGCTACTAAACTTGATGTGACGTCCATACTTGGAGTTTTTGGATAGTTATTTTTTACAAATCTACCATAAAATAATTCCCAATTTTTAGTTATATCCTCTATCCATTTAAAATATTCTTTAGCATATTCAGTTTTTTTAAAATAGCATAAACCAAAATAATAATTAGGTAAATCATTAGAGTCAAATGCTTTTCTATAATATCTACCTGTTGCAATTTTTCCTCTATAATCCTTAACTTCACTAGTAAAATAAGCATCATATTTTTTTAAATAATCCCACCAGTGGGTTAAGTCAGAAAGCACAATCATATCAGAATCTAGAATAATAGTTTCATCGTATGGGCTACAATGATATAACTTCCAACGATCTTCAACCTTCAATATTGTTTGAGCATTATTTTTCCAAGGAATATCTATAATATTATCAAAAATTAAATTATATTTTTTTGGTAAATCATTATCTGTTACTAAACTAATATTTGCATTAGGCATTTGTTTTTTAATACTCAATGCCAATACATATGCACATTTTGTATACTTTTTTAACTTAGCATCAGTTGCATATATTAAAAAACCTTTAGACATACTCAACTTCCTTAAAAATTCTAGATAAACTAAACTTATTCATAACATGAATATTTAAATTTTTAGTTTTTAATAAAGTATATTCTCCATTATATTTTTCTTTTTCAATTAGAAATTTCATTGAAGCATCTTTATATTCAATAAGTATGTCTCGATCAGTAACATAATACAATTTACTAGGTAAAGGATGTGCCCAATTACCTTCCTGATAACCATTCATAACATGAATTGCTATACTAAAAGCAAAGTCATTCCTATATATACTATTTTGAATTTGGTAGACATATCTATAATAATCCCAATTATCTTGAATATGACCTAAATAATTGAAAAATATTTCTGTATTTTTATTTTTTCTAAAAAAGAACACTGTGGCCCAATAAAAATCAATGCTTTTATCACTAAGAGTATGTACTCTTGGATCGTAACGATAACCTGATAAATCCAAAGCCTCTTTGAAAATTAAAAAATCATGAGATTGATTCCAACAATAGTTTAATGTATTATTGTTAATAAAATAATCGCAATCAATAACTAAAGTTTCATCAAAAGGACTAAGTTCAAAACTTTTTATTCTAATATCATTCTTAAATTTTAAACGCTTATTAGATAGCGTACCATCAAAATATCTTCTGTATTGATTACTTGGATTGTAGACAACATGTCTTTCTTTTGTATCTTCCCAAATATCATCCCTAATTTTATCATCATTCAGAGTAGAATCATAATTAACTTTACTCATCCATAAAACACGATCGTGCAGTACAATATTACCTATGCTAAATTTTACTAAATTAAGTAAGTCTTTAACATCATTAAGGACAATATCATATTTGTCTATACTAAATTCATCTTGTTCTTTATAATCAGTATGACATATATAAAGTGTGTTGTCATACCATACATGTTGACCTTTTAAATAAGGTAAATTTGGGTACCATTTGTCTATATCAATACCTTCATACACTCTTTCTAAATCTTCCATATTATACCAAACTGATACTAGTTCATTATCTAACCCAATACTAGTATTGGCTTGCCAAATAGTTCTATTATGTATTATTAGATCGCCTTTATTATACTTTTCTATTTGTTCTAATTCATAAACATTTTCAACTAATACAATATATTTGTTTTTGCTAAAAGTATCTTGTTCAGTATATCCAAGTTCACAACGATATAGAGTATTTTCGTACCATACATGTTGTCCTTTAAGGTAAGGTAAATTTGGATACCATTTGTCTATATCGATGCCTACATACACTGGATCAAAATTTTCAGATACAAAATGTAAAACTTCTTCTTCATTTTTATTCTTATTTGCTTGCCATAATGTTCTATTGTAAAGAATTATATCTCCTGAAATATAAGATGGCTCATCATCATAATCTAATACTTTTTCTATTAGTACGTCGTATTTGTCTATACTAAATTCATCTTGTTCTTCATAATCAGTATGGCACTTGTATAGTATGTTTTCATACCAAACATGTTGACCAGCAAGATAAGGTAAATTTGGGTACCATTTGTCTATATCAATGCCTACATACACTGGATCAAACTTAGACTTATCAAATACTTTTTTATAAATTTTATTAATAATATTTACGGTTTCATGACCATCTTTTATTTTGCGCCATATAGTTCCATTGTGAAATGCTAAACTTCCCACACCATAATGTTTGTTGCTTTGCCAATTTTCAACAGTACTTTCATGAACGATTTTTATGACCATATCAAAAACTTTTTTGTAATCTGGAAATTTATGATATAGCCAATCAGCACTATCTGTTATAATAGCCACTGGTAAGTTAAGATGATTTTTAGCACGTAGGGCAGCATGATATGCTATTTCAACATAATCAATTTGTTCATTGTTCAAAGCATAAATTAGAATGCCTTGTTTCATTTAACAAGTGCCTCTACATTTCTATTTTTCTTAAGTAATTGATAATCATTATAGTATGAATTCGAAGCAATAAAATACTGATCGATAATATTATCTAAAAATATTTTTAAATTATCTACTCTAATAGGTAGATCATTGTCATCAATTACAGTTGTTTCTTGCTCATTGCCAAGATCAATAAGAACTTTAATAAAAGTAATTAAATCCTTAGTAATTTTAAAAGTTCCACCATTGTGGTAATACATACAATCAGTATAGTATTTTTCTTTTAAACTTCTTTTTTGATTATTAAGAGTTACCATAAAATTGGCGAACTCTAGTGCTTTTTCAAGGCGCTCGTCCATATAATCTCCTACAGTTTAATTAATTATCTGTATGATTAGGACGAACTTATTTTTTTTTTACATTGCTACAGCAGTTATTGTTGGCGCTGCTACTGATACATAACTTCCTGTTGCTCTAAAAGATCCCACACTGCTAGTAGTAGTTCCATCAACTGCATCGTCTATAGTTCTTGAACCTGCTGGTTCTAGAGGAGTATCATCTCTAAACATAATGTTAATGATCATTTCACCTGGTGTTGCAGTTGTTCTTGCTGTTACATTAAAATCATTGCCAGAATATAGTCCAAAATCAATAACTTCATAAATCTTTTGTGCAGTAGTGGTTAATTGATAATACCCACCTACATATGTTGCAGCAGTATATGATGGTGCTGTAGAAGTAGGTGCAGTGGTTGCATTCGCCCCTATTCTTACACCTTTAGCACCAATAAAATCAAATATTGCTTTCCATCTTCCGCCCTTGGTGACACTACTAGAATTTCCGCTATGGCGTGGTACTATCCTTATTTCACCACCAGTATTGAAAAAATATCTAGCAGCCGCAGCACTACCAAAATTTACTGTAACCACGTGTGTTCTATCACCGTTCCAGTTTGAAATGGCTGATGTAACAACGTCAAGTAGCCAAGTACTTTGGGCAGTAACCACTGGACTTGTACCTTCTTGTCCTACTCCAAAAATAGTTAAACGTGTATTGGTTAAGTTAGTGATCTGTGAGTTATAAGTCTGCCAATCACTAGCCAATATTGTTCCACCTACACTAACTGATGGCGCACTACTTGCTGCATTAGTTTGATGAAAAGATATTTTATCAATATCTGTTTTAAGATTAACCATGTGTTGTGCAGTAATTAAATTTCCTGCACTAACTTGAGCACTTGTTACAGTTTGACCATATCCTCTGTCACCTGATCCTACTCCTAAAGTATTCTGTACAGAGGATTGTATTCCATTATAATCTGCTGCTAAAATTAATGAATTTTGTGCTATTGTCATAACTGTTCCTTATAACACCACACATTCTACTAAATGAATGCCAATATCTATATTAGTTTCTAATGCTATTGCAAATACATCTAAGCTAGTTTGTCCTTTAATAGCAGTTCCTTCACTGTGTGCTACTAACTTATCACCTTTATTAATAGGGCATACAACTTTGACTGGTACTCGACCTTTCAAAGCAACTGCTGTACCATTTTCACATTTATCATTCATTAAAAATGCAGGATCTTCACTTACAACACCAATAGCCCTTTGTCCAATATTAGAGGAAGTTACCTCTTTTTCCCCACCAACTACTAATACAGTACCTACTTCATAGTCCTTATCAGCAACAAATTTTTCTGCCAAGTCAGCATATGCTGCTCTTGATGATTGACCTGTAAAGAACTGTGTGGTTAAAGTATTTGTATTAGGATTATATGTAAGTCCTGTAGCATCAATTTTTAAATCTTGATATCCTGAACTACCACTTGTGAATGTTAAATAATGAGTTGCATCTACTATATTAGCAGTCAATACGCTGATTCTATCAGCATCACCCGCATTAACTAAACTTGTAATAGGTACCCAATCTAATAATCCTGAACTACTAACGCTCAAGATTTCATTTACATTGCCAATACTTAAAAAAGATGTACTATTTGGACTTGATTGATATGGTATTGCGTTAGACGTCCCACCGTTTAAATTAGTTGTTCTTGAAGATAACCCTATAAATTGAGTAGCTGTCAATGCTCCGTTGCTATCTCTTGCTGCAACAGTATTAGCATCTGCTGCTACACTACCTTCTCTATAAGTTCCATTAACATTTAAATATTCTGCATTAAGGGCAGTTCCCCTTAAAGTTCCATAAAAATCTAATGCATATACACTATTAAATTTTAAATCACTTCGACCTATATTGCTTATTAAATTTGACCCAGGTAATATATCATTACCTTGTAACTTCATAGGGGTTTTATCTGTGGCTCCTTGATCTGCTGTAACTCTTGTTAAGAAATTTATAATACCATCAAGTTTTATAGACCTAAAAGAAACATCACCATTATTATTGATAAATGTTTGTAGTGTATCTTGAGATCCCAATGTAAATCCATTATTACTAAAACTTACTGTACCAGTAAATTCAGGGCTATTAGATAAAACAAAATCAGAAGCAGTCTTACCACTAAGTTTTAAACTATTACTGCTAGTGCCCCAAAATCTGTAATCAGAACTTGTAACACCATAATTAATATCAGAACTTGACGTAATCATTGTGTCTACAAGAGTGATACCCTTTTTAATTACTTTAAACCCATCAATAATTCCGTCTGGTAATATAAATTCTGCACTGCTTGTAACAAAAATAGTTTTATTATTGACTAAGGCTTTAACAATAGCGTGTACAGTACCATTTGTATCAGTTATGCTAACACTCTTAAGTTCTGTAGTGCCTGCATTTTCAACAGCCTGTGGACCTACTAAAATAAAACTAGCACCACCCCAAGCATAAAGTTGGTTAGTTTCTGTATTAAACCAAAAGTCACCAGTAGTCAATCCGCTAGGTTCATTACCACCTACCTCTGCACCACCAGTAGTTCTAAACTTTGTTCCGTCGTAAAATTTTAATTTTTTATTACCGCTATCGTACCAAATTTGACCTGATATTCTACGGGGTGGCTCACTAGTACTGGCAAAATTTTCCAGTAAATGAACCATGTTTTCATTTTGTACCTCGCCATAACCGGCATAATTCCTACCGATTAATTTGATATCTAAGGTATTATCAACGGTACCATCTTCAACTGTAGTAAGAATTGTACCATTGTACCTATTAATATTGTATGGCATTACTAGACCCCTTTGAAATATTTATCAATTTAAGCATTATCATAGCACCAACCCCTTGTAGTACCTGTATAAACTAGTTTAAATGCTGCTCCAGCAGTTGAAATAGTAAGATCACTGTTTGCTCCATTAATTAAACTACCATTTCTTAGTATTATTAATGGTTTAAGTGCTGTTAATCCTTTTTGATCCATGAACTGTATAGTATCACTTATTGCAGGAGTTGCTGGTAATGTTACAGTAATATTGGATATTAATGGGGCAGAATTATCTATTAATAATTTATCACCATCTACTGCTGTATAATTAGCCTTAATTTCCTTCCAAAATTCTTTATCCCAACACCATCCTCTAACAACACCAGTATAAGTTAGACTGAATATTCTATTTGGAGTAGTAATTTCAAGATCAGATTCTATACCATTAATCTTGTGACCATTGCGATTAATAACTAATTTTCTAGTTCCTATGCCATTTTTATCAGCAAAGTGAATAACATCACCAAAATCTGCTGTGGCAGGTAATGTCACTGTAACATTAAAACTAGTTGTATCAACTAATAAAAAGTCGCCTGAAACTGCTGTTCTTGTAGTCGTAACAGTTTTCCATGTACGTTTAATATATCCAGGCACATTTAGTATGCTGGTATTTGAACCAATGTTTAAAGTACTTGCTGGTTTACCACCGAAATTAATAGTTTCTACACCAGTATTAAGAATACTAACAGTTGTAGTTGTTTCATCTGGAATAATGTCACCTTTAAGGACTAGAGTAGTTATGATAGGTCTTGGGATATTTACTGAACCTAATGGGTCTAGAGAGGAAACATTACCAGCTACCCATATGTCCCCACCAATACTGAGCCCAGTACCAATCATACGAACAAACTTACTGGCATCTAGTTCATTATAACTGTTTCTAAACAATACTCCTGCGCCTGAACCAGGACCTAATTCAATATCTACTTCAGGGATAATTAACCTATCTCTAACTAGTACGTTTTGTCTAAAAATTACAACAGGTAATTGGTTACTTCCAGGATATAGTTCACTCCAAGTTTTGTCAGTTCCACTTAATAAGCCAGGTTGCCATAGAGTAGGTTCACTTTCAGGAACTGTACCTCTGCCTATTTCTATAACATCTGCACTTGCACCAAATTTTAAATCTAACACATTAGTTGGCAATAAGTTGAAGAAAGCAGTTGTCTCACCTACAGTCATGTTGCCGATACTGGCTGTGCCACTACCAGGATCCACACCTAATGCAATTTCACCAGCAACTTGGCCAATCTTAATATTATTACCCACACGTACAGTTGTAGCACTACCACCTAATTCAATCAAGTTACTGGCGCCACCTATAGTGACACGACTTGCACCAGTATTAAATAATGTTACGTTAGGAATACCTAATGGTACACTAATGTCACCGCCTCTTAGTATAATATCACCATCAAAGTAGCTATCTTCGGCATATACATTAAAGGTCTTACCAATAGTAGGGTTTGGATCTCCTGGTACTTGTGGTTCAAATAATATATTCACTTCATCGGCTTGTCCACCAATAAAGATCTCTTTAGCCACAGTATTAAACAAATGTACCAAAGGACCATTACTATCTATAGTAGCAGGACTACTATCTATTTCACCTATTGAAATATCACCATTTATTTGTAGATTATTTTGTACTGTAGTTGTTCCTACAAAACTACCTATTTTAATATCTGTAGCAGCACCACCAAAATTAATTTTATCAACTATACTGTCAAGTAATTGAAAGGTTCTAGTAAACCCTGCAGGAACTGTTATGGTACCTAATCCGTCAAAAATAAGTCGTTCTTGTATAAAAAAATCTTGTTCTGCGGTAGTATCTTTTTGTAGAAATATAGTACCAGAGAATGCATTTAATTTTAGATCATGACCAGTTACTGCGGTTACGCTGTCATCTTTAATTAACACTTGGTCAATTTGCATTTGTCCAGTTATACTCAATGTGCCAGAAATATTAACATTGTTAGCAAAATTAACATTACTGATTACACTACCTACATTGATAGTATTAGCAGTTCCACCAAAATTAATAGTTGTAGCAGTATCATTTATCAAGTTAAAAGTAGTTGTAGCCGAATTAAGATCACCGCCTTCTATTAATAAATCCTTTCTAACAACTAGATTATTATGAACTATAGTTTCACCTAAACTAGAACCTATGTTCATTAATGTGGATGCACCGGCAAAATTTATAGTTGTAGCAGTAGTATTAAAAACGTTTATACTAGTTTTGTTAGTAATTAAACTTTGTCTAAAGTTAACATTTCCATCTATGTCTAAAGTAGATAAGGGATCAGTAATGTATATGCCAACTCGTGAATTATTTGCATCAACAAATACAGCATCTTTAAATCCTAAACTATTTCTAACTGTTAAAGCAAGATTTTGATCAGTAACTTGATTTTTAATTCTTACTGGTGGTATATCAAGACCTGTTTGTGTTGCAATTTCAAATGTCAAATTGCTGGCTGTTCCTAATGTTAATGGCTTAGAAAAATTTGGATCTGCTTGATCATTTCCTGTAATTTCTAAACGTCCATTTATGTTATTATTACCAGTAGTTTTAACAAACTGATCTACGTTAATAGGTTCACCAAACTGTGTTACCAAGTTTTCAGCATTTTTTACCGTAACATTAAACTTAAAATCAATGCTGATAGGATTAAATCCATTAATAATAGCACCAGTAAATCCTTCTGATTCTAAAATTTTGGCTTCAGTAGTTTGATAATTTGGGGTAAAATTTGCTTTGGCAAAAACGCCTACTAAACTATTTCCAATTTTTAACTTAACAACAGTATGTGTAACACCATTTATATCAATAATATTAACTACTTGGTGTCCTGATAACCCTTGTTGAGCAGTATATATTGGTCCAGCAAGCCTGTTTCCTTGCCCATCATTAAAGTATAGTTGTCGACGATTGTTATCTATCCATAAATCACCTGGTAAAAGAGTTGGTTCAGTAGATCCGACAAAAGGCCTATTAAATTCTTTAAATGCACTACCATTGTAAAACTTAAGTTTATTTTCCCCACTATCATACCATAATTGGCCTTTTATAGGGGCTCTTGGTGGATCAGTATTAGCAAAATTTTCTAAAAGTCTTATAAAGTTTTCGTTAAAATATTCACCGTAATTTGCAGTATTTTTTCCTACTAGAACTAAATCTGTAGTGACTCTGTCTATACTATTATCAAGTACATCAGTTAAAATAGTGCCGTCAGTTTTGTTTATAGTATAGGCCATTATATAATCTTCCCAGTATAAATTATATACGAAGTGTTAACAAGTGGAATGTCGCTTGTAAGATTAGGCAGTGCAAATGTTAGTATTCCTAAAGGCGGGCCTATTAGTTGTTCATAAGGTTTATAATTATATCCAATAACACTGAATAAGGCTTGGTACTGATTTTGACTAATTTCTGAACCGTCACAAACTAGATAACCATTAGGTAATTGACTACTGTTACCAGAAAAAAGTAAAATGGAACCTGTGGGAACTAGTGGCAATTGACTAGCAATGCTAGATTTTTTGATCTTATATAGCGTTTGGTTTCTTTCTACTAGAAAAAGATCATTTGGTTGGTACAATGATGTTTCTGCTTTTTGACTAATAAAATCTGTTTTAAGTGCTGTTGAAATATTTTTGGTATCACCATCATCTTTAATAGTTATAGTGGCTTCAATATCACCAACTAAACTTAATGTCAAAGTATCCTTAAATCCACCTGAGTATCCAGTTACGTTACCATTTACGTCACCGTTTAGTGTGCCGTTAACAGTTACTTTCCTAGTATTAGTTCCAATTTTCACAGCATAAATGGTGTCCCATCTTGCGGTTTCAGTACCTAAATTTTGGGCGCTGTCTTGTAAAGGTTCTAAAGAATTCGTTCTTGTCAATCCACTTACAGTTAATGAACCGCCTACAAGAGCATTTGTTGTAACATTAATACCACCATTAGTGCTTATGCTGTTAGCACTAGTACTTGTTGTTATAAACCTATCTGTAGTCTTAATATTTCCTACTACATCTAAACTTTCTACTGGTACTAGATTGTTGACTCCTACTGCTCCAGTATTTGCATTAGTAGTTGCTATTCTTAGTATATTTTTAATTTGATTATTTTGACGTAGTCTTAAATCAATGCTAGCACCTTCAAGTTTATTATAGATATAAGATCCTGAAGTATCAGTACCTAAAGAAAAAGATAAATCATTACCAATGTTTATACCATTATTGTTTCTTACGTTAAAATTAAAATTAGTAGTACTGCTTTGATCACTGCGTATAAAATTTCTAGCAGATACAATTTCATCACCACTGATCAATGATTCTGCTTTTTCTGCGATACCCCAATATTTTGTTTCTGTAGTCGATGTGTTTAAAACTGCTGTACTTAAATTAATGCCTTGTCTAATAATTCTAAAACCTGATATTAATGACTTTGGTGTAAATTCAAAATCACTGATAATTACAACTCTCTTAGTTTTAACAAATATACTTAATATTGGTCTGGGCGTAGAAGCATTGGCATCTTCAATATATTCAATTTCTGCACCAGTTTTCTCAGCAGCATTAAATGTAGGTCCTACAAGAGTCCAGCCCTTATCTCCATTACTAATATAAAGTTGTTGCCTTTCAGTATCAACAAATAAGTCACCAGTTTTTAAATTACTACCACCACTTGTAGGATTTTCAGCATATTTTTTAATAAACCCTATAGGTAACCAAGTTTGTCCATCAAATATTTTTAATCCATAACTATCACGAGAGTTATCACTTAAAGAATCTGATACTAGATCTGCATTATTATTAAACCATATTTGTCCCTGTACTGGATTTTGTGGTGGGGTTGAAAAAGCAAAATTTTCTAATAAGTGTAAAAAATTTTCACCTATTGGTTGTGTATATCCTTGAGTATAATTTTTGCCCAAAAAACTTAAGGAAGTATTTGAATTATTAATCTGTCCGTCTAGAACTACTACGCTAGGATTAGCAGAATCTGACTTATTCAATATTGTGGACATTTATTAGGCTCCCATAAGTCCTGTTAGACTCTGAATTCTTACAGTATAGTCGATTTGTATAAGTCTATTAAGACTTTTTTGTACAGGATGAAATATCACATGAGTTAATATCCTTTTTTGCCCAGATTCATTATTGGCTATTAGTCCTAATTCATCGAAAGTAAACAAACTGTTATTATCATTAGTGTTATCAAATGCTTCTTGACCATCAGGCTCACCATAGTCCAATAAACAAGTTATAAAAACGTCTGTATAATTAGTGCCAGTTACATGTCTAGTTTCTAAATAATTTCTTAAAGGATTACTATTAGCACTACTTGTATCATCTACTACTTTACTATAAGTTTCGTTGTATAAACTAGCATTTATACCAGTAGTATTCGGTGTCAAATATGTAATGATCCCGGTAGGATCCACAGCAGTTCCGCCGTTGCCAAAAGCCATTTCATTGATTACTCCACTTCCAGAATTCGCTATACTATTGGCCAATGCTACACTCATATTTTCGTAGTGTATGGCATTACGTTTATTCACGTAGATTTCTTGTGAATTTGGATCCCAAATTTTAATGTGTCCTTCTACATGTATCCCACCAAAATCTTTGTTTTGCATATTATTTCTCTATCAAAATATTTATTAATATTAAAAAGTGCTAATATTACCTTCTAACTTTAACTCTTGGATATAATCTTCCTGAACTTGGTCTAGGCAAGTAATTTAACTTAGGCCAAGTTTTTCCTGTTTCTGAACGCTCCTTGTTGTAGTAAAGGTATCTATTTGAGGATCCTTGTAGGCTAAAAACATCATTATAACTACCGTTAGTGTCGGTGATTTGGTCATATTTGCTAGTTTTATTTAGATAATCCACTATATCATTTTGAGTAAAATTTGGATATATTTCTAATAAACAGGCCAAAACTCCACAAACCTGAGGACTTGCCATACTAGTCCCGTTATACTTACTGATTCTAAATAACGAACTTCTAAGATCAATAACACCACCAGTATGCACGCTACTCATTATAGCGACTCCTGGTGCATATATATTAACCCTTGGACCACAATTACTAAAATTAGCCTTTGAATCATCGTTACTTGTGCCTATAGCCCCTACACAAATACCAGTTCCTGCATTGGTTGGTGCCATACCTTGGTGATAATATATAGTATACCCATACCAAATGAAATAATTATTGTAATCTAAACCGCCTTCTACGTCAATTTTATAACTTTCGTTGCCAGCGGCACCGACAAAAATTATACCATCATTAATAGCATCTATTTGATCTGCTTCTAAACTTGAATATGTAGCAGGAGTATCTGCATATAAACCATCATTCATTACTCCAAGACTATTTAAAAATACACTAGTTAATCCTGTAGTGTAATTTACTCCCCTTAGGTTAACGCTGCTAATTCCAGAAATAAGCAACGAATATCCATAACCCCAACTATTATTAACAATAGTCGGGTTTTTTCTTCCTGTAGCAGGATTAACAGGTTTATTTTTATGAAATTCTATTATATAGTTGAATATAAACAGTGAATTGATACCATTAGGATCCGTAGAATAAGGATTAATATTGTAGATGTTGGCTTTTCTAGCCCAACCTTGTGTATTACCTGCTACAGTGCCAGCAACATGCATACCATGATTATTATCGGCGCCACTATAAGGACCATATACATAAGTGTTTCCAATATTATCAGTATCTCCAACTGTTGATGCATGTTGAAACCAATTGTATTGAATTACCTTAGTGCCGCCACTTCCATCACTATTTACGGACATTTCAGGATGATCAGGATTTATAAATCCATCGACTATTACCACGTCTACATTGCGTCCTTCTGCATTGGCTGTTATTGTTGCTGTTTGAGTAGCAGTACCATTACTACCCCAATTACTTCTTTGAGCACCTTCTAAACAACGTAATAACCCCCAATTTTTATAATTACTATCATTTATCCCAGACTTATCCCAGTAACTACTGGTTTGAGTCCACAAGGGCTTAACTATTATACCTAAATCTCTTGGTGTTAGTTCAACACTTAATACTCTTGGATCATTCTTAAGAAGGTCTGCTTCTTCATAAGTCAGCATATAATGCGTACTACGACTGATTGGTCTACGTAATGCTATATCAACTTCTCTATCTGGTATGTATAAATCCCCACCAGGAGTTTCCATATCATCATAAAAACTTTCTAGATCCTCAAATCTTTTTAATGTAACTACATATTCTCTTTGATCGCTCATTGTTCCGCCTGCAATACAGTTAAACTTACTATGATATTATTATTACTGCCACTTATATTCTTTACGCTTACTGGTATATTTGTGGTGGGTGTTGCTTCATCATTAAACCCAAAAATAGCAGGAGCCATAACAACTGTTTGATCACCAGTTGTGATAACTTCTGTTATAACACCTGCATCATAACTAGGATCGGCGCCTTGAGCACGACCTACATCTGCGCTTCTATTTGAAGTTGTAGTATAAATCCTTACCCATGCTGCATGAGTTGTAGTAATTTTGTATAGGACATATCCTTTAAATCCAGTAAATTCTAAATTTACTGCTGCTCCATCATTAATGCTGCCAGTATTAAGACTTAGTGTAGTTCTACTTCCTACAAATCCAGTACCAGTTGTTCCAGTACTACCTTGTGTACCAGTACTACCTTGTGTACCAGTACTACCTTGAATACCATCTGCTCCTGGTAATCCTTGTGCAGCCTGTGTACCTTGACGCCCTTGTACACCTTGAAAACCAGTTGTACCTATTGGTCCTACTGGACCTTGTGCTCCAAAATCACCTTGTAATCCTTGACTACCTTGTACACCTTGAGGTCCTTGTAGGCCCTGTGTTCCCTGTGCACCTGTGGGACCAAGATTACTGATATTAATAGTACCTGCCATTGACCCATGTAATTCGCAATTATAATATAATGTATTTGGTGCATCATAAGGTACAACAAATGTAATGGTACCATTAGCAGTACCATTATTGGTTACTCCAGTGTTGTATTGGTTACCTGTACCAGTAGTTTGAGTAGTTTTAATCCAAAATGGATGACCACTAGCAGATATAGAAAAATAATAGGTAAATCCCCTTATAAGATTAAGAGTAGGATTATTGGATCCATTAATTACATACGCACCACTTCCAGAATTATTAACAGTAAAGGTAGCACCTCCTGATAATCCTTGGGCGCCTTGACCACCTTGAAGTCCTTGTGTACCATTTGTACCTTGACTACCTGTAGTACCTTGAGTGCCACTACCTAAACTTGGATCACCTGCTGGACCTTGTACTCCTTGTGATCCTTGTACTCCATCGGCACCTAAGTATCCATCAGCACCTTGGGCACCTTGGATACCTACACCATCATTTCCTTGTAGACCTTGACGCCCTTGTATACCCTGTGTACCTTGTCTACCATTAGAACCAGCACTACCAGGTGTTCCTTGACGTCCTTGTATACCTTGTACACCTTGCTGAAATTGTATATTTTGTATACTGTCATAGACTTCGGTAAAGTTTTCATTAATTTTAATGGCGGCCCGTCTTAGAGTATCCCCACTACCATCATTGGGTCTAGTACCTACATTGATCGTTTGTTTAGCCATTTTTATTCCTCATCCATGATTATATCATCTGAATCAGCAGAATATAATCCGCTATCAGCACTTAATTCTGTTCCTACTATATTTTCAACATTATATTTTAAGAAATATGCCACTTTATTATTAGATTCTGACAAACTTTTATCAGGATCTCCCCAATAAGTTAATTTTTTAATAACAACAGTAATAGGTATATTAGGCAAAGGCATTTCTTTTAATACAACATACCCAATTCTATTACTTGTTGTGCCATGATTTATGCCGTCAGTAGTGAATTCTGCCAATTGTACCTCATCACCTTCTGGGCTTTCTGGATGCACATCTTTATTATGTAAGATATATTGATTTTTCTTTAGTCTGCGAGTACCAATAAAAACTTCTATGTTGTTTTTATTTGCTACAAAAGGTATAGTAATAGTCTTAGTTGAATCATTAAAATCAACATCACTTATACGATATATAATATCCTCATCTTCATATGGTACAGTCTCAGAATCACCTATATCATAAACTTTGGTAAACTTTTTATGCACGGTAGGTACACCAGTTCCATAAGTGCCTCTTCTAAGTTGTCCAATTCTATTGCCTACTCTAAAGTAATATTCAATTCTTTCACCATTAACATATAGTACCCCTGGTGCATTATTAATTTTACTTGGATCTTCTACAAATAATTCTTTATCATTATAGTGTAAATCTACTTCTAAATTAGTAGTTCTATTTCTAGTAATACGCTTATAATGGAATCTATTCAACATATCTTTAAACTTCATAAAACTTACTGGGTTTCTAACTACATTACCGCTAAAAGTTATAATGCCAAACTTATCTGTAGGGCTCGGTTGACCAGCGATTCTAATGCTTTTTTTGTCGTCAAGTAGAATATAATCAATATTTGGTGTTAATAGTTTTTTATTTTTTGTTACCCAAATATAACTACTGTCTAAAACTTCTCTATCAAAAGTAAATATTCCAGCACTAATTTGAACTAAACTCAAATAATATACACTATTAAAAAAGTTATTAAGTTTTGGCTCAATAATATAGTACTTTCTTTCTATGTTTAAAATATCGTGATTAAACATAGCAATAACTTCTATCTCAGAACCAGCAGTGTAAGCCGATTTAAATTGAATATAAGTACCATCTGTATCAGTTCTTATAAAATAATCAGCATCTTTAATTACTGTTACAATAACTTCTGCTTGATCTTTATAATAATTGGTTTTAATATTCAGTTTTGAATTAATTAAATCCAACGTATACCCAATACCTAATTCAACTTGTTCTCCATTAATGTAAATTATGTAATCATTAAGTGAATAGATATCAATATCAGCTTTACCTGCCGGTATATCGTATACTAAATTATTGTTACTTAAGGTATATTTGAAAGAATCAGTAGAATTTAATATAATATCATTAATTCTAACAATAGTATTAGGATCTAACGGTATTTTTTTACCAACTGGATTATTGAGATAATACTTTTTACTAGTACCATTACTTACAATAGTTTCTCTACTAACTATACTTTGATTTAATGTATCCCCTAAAAATATTGAATAATTTACTACTTGTCCTATTTCTAATTCAAATGGAAATCTAATTCCTATTTTGTTGTCTAAAGTTTGTAAATTTTCAGTTCTAAATAGTTCATGATTGGTTATATCACCAGATACTAAGGTATATGCAACAATATTTTCTTGCCAATCAACATCCGTTATTATAGTATTTGTGTTTTCAGAGACTACTTGTAAATCATTTATTAATAGATTTTCACCATTAAAACCTAAACTCGTAACACTTATTACACTGCTAATAGGTGCTGGATCATTTAATATTACTATTAAGTTGTCATAGTTAAACTTATAATCTATATTTGGTTTTAGTATATGATTGTTAATTTTGACAATTATAGCATTTTTATTATTGGGATATTGACTAATTTTGAAAGACTTATTAACTCCATCACTAACAAAGTTATTGCTAGTTATGTTAGAACTTGTTGTTAATGATCTTTCAAAAACTGTAATTGCTACACTATCAACTACGTGTCCTGGTAACATTTCTTCTGGGGCAGGACTTGTATTAGGAGTTATAAATCCGTCACCATCTATAATAATGTCATCTGCACGTAAACCACTGGCTGTTCTATAGGCACTGCTAGCATTTAAATTTCCACCGTCAATAATAGTATCGTAGATTTCGTCATCTGTAGGTACTGAAGCATCCCATGCTTTCTCTCCCCAACCATAAACTCCGTCCCAACTATTTGGTTTTTCAAATCCTACACCTATTATATTGACACCACCATAATCAATACCGTTCATTAGTTGTGCAAAATCACGGCCAATCATACCTGATTGAGGGTCATAATAATGATATATTCTTTCTAGAGCATTAAGATGTACAAAATCTTTTTGGTATGTAACTTTAATAATGCTATTATCGTCAGGTGGTTCTACAAATACTATTTCAGCATAGTATTCTGTAAATCCTCTGCTTAAACTAGTCAGGGGGTTAATATTAAAAGATCCAATAACTTGGTCTTGCTCATTTATTTTTACAACAACGGTGTTGGAATTTAAATTGGGTTTATATCTTAGCCTAAATATTGTTTGAACATTGTTGCCTTCAAATGTGTCTTCTATAGTTATAGGTCTAATATCTTCAAACTTTTCTTTTAAATATCTATCAAATTTCATAGAAATTTTATTTGTTCTAATAAGATTACTACCTATTACAGCATATGCTTTGGCTATAGTTCCATCTTTAGATATATTACTGTTAATGATCACTTTAGGTGGTATAAAGTATCCTTCTCCTTGATCAAGTATTTCTATTTTTGCTATGGATCCTTTTACGATAAATGCTCTCGCTTTTGCAGGTCTAGTACAAGGTCCTTCAAATTCTATTATAGGTCGGTTTAAGTAGCCACTACCAGAATCACTTATTTTAATTTCAGTTATATTAAAGCCGATGTTTGAATACCATGATTTCCAAGGTTCTTGATTTACTAAGTCTAAGTCGTTAACAGTTACTAGACTATTTTGAAAATTAGTAGATAATGCCTGTATTTTTAAATCTTTAAGATATGAAGGCAAGTCAAAATCTGTAATTAGACTTTGACTATTTTCTATATTAGAGTATATACTGGTAAATTCTCTAATTTTTGATCTATATGGCTTTACTTCTTGAATATATTTTTCAAAATCAGGTAAATTATCGCTATTATAATTAATTTTTTGACGTAAAGATCCTACATTATGCAGTGCTTTAATAAAACTAGTTTTACTAATCCAATCTACAAATAACTGTTCTGATAACACATATCTTAATGTAACAAAGAATAATTTAAGATAAATTTGTCTACGATCATCAACTAATAGTTTGTTTTTAAGACTGTTTAAAATTATTCTAAATTCTATAGAACCAAACCCATCATATAAATTAATGTCATATAATGATCCATCAAAACCTAAACTAGTTAAAGGGTAATCATAAAATTTTGCACTTAATTGTATGCTCCCATTTTGTCTACCAATAACTTTATATGATCTAGTATAGTCAATGTCAATGGTATCTGAATATTTTTGTAGCAATAACCAATCTGAACCAGGATTGTTAACTTTAACCAACTGACCTATATTTACATTTAATGTGAAAAGTTCATAAGTAGCATTAATAATATAGTCAACTTTAGTAAATTGGTTATATCCATCACTATACCAATCTACATAATTCCAAAAGTTAGTTACATCATATTCCTGAGTTTTAATTTTAGTCCAAGTTCTACTATTAGAATTATATGAAAACATTGACCATAAATTAGATTCATTGGTTCTAACTAATGCAGTCAAAGGTCTAATAGTTAGACTGGTTGAATTAATATCATATCCTTGACCAGGATTTACTATAATAATTTTAATGATTATGCCCTGATCATTAATTTCGCTTTTTAGAACAGCATCTTTTCCTAATCCAGTTATTTTTATTTCAGGAGCAAATTTATAATTTAATCCACGATTAGTAAATTCAACATCTATAATTTTACCACTTTTTATAATTGGTTTTATAAATGCTTGTCTGTGTGATTCTGCACTTATAAATTGTAATTCATCTTCGGTATCAATAATATAGTCGTATAGCCCATAGATACTGTTTGGTATTTCGTCTTTTTTAAAGAAATCACTTAAGTCTAGATTATCAATTTGAATATTTTTTATTTCGTAATTAAATCTTTCAATAAATTGTTTTACTGCTTCTATTCTATTAATGAACATGCTTTGTCTAGGTTTAAACTTAACACCATACTTTTGTTTAGGGCTAAGATTTATATCAGGTACAGTATACCCATTTTCATCTGATCCAATCAAACTATCAAACCATTTCCTTTCTAATTCAGTAGGAATTTTAGTTTTTTCATTTTCACTTATAATTTTCCATTCATTATGAATAATAAGTTTTTCTTTTTCAGGTACAGTCCAATATTGAACACTTAGAACAACATTTTTATCTTCTACAACATTATATACGTTGGCTAACCCAAACGAATTAGGACTTAAAAATTGTATGTATTTGATACCATAGTTAATTGGATTGGCTATTTGACCAGTTATATCAACTGCATTTACTTTTCTACCATTTACTGCTGGGGTTATTTTTTTATTTTTTACCCAAAAATAGTACACATTGCTGAATGTTTTACTTATAGAATCAAATTTTCTTTTTACACTATAAATTTTATTTCCGTAAAGACTAGTTCCGCTTATATTTCTAGTGAATCCTTCTTCTGTGCCTGATAGTGTATCCCATTGATCAGGGGTATATCTAGATTCTACCCATTCATAAATATCTATGCTAGCAGTTGGGTATAAAGAATTCCAAGTAAAATTCCTAAAGGTTACATCACCCATAGTGCTATCTAGGAACTTGGCCCTTCTTAAATCCCACCATAACATACCTACGTGTTTATCTAACCAATTCATACCATCATCTATATTAACTTTTATAGTATTTGAGTTAGTTTGAAAATTATAAATTGCTGGATCGTAGTATGTTTTGTATTTTATTTCTTGTTCAGCAACTCCTGCAATTTTACCCTGTACTGGATCTATTATATCTACATATGATACAAGTTGACTTGTCTTTTTATTATATAAAAATATCTTCTTAAAACCATTAATGTCAATTTTAGGTTGTTGTTCTAAATAAAGGCGCCAACTATATTCGTTATTTTTCTTTGAATACACATAAACTTTGCCGATAGAATTTGCAGCAGGAGCACCAATTATAATATTATTATTACAAGCATCAAACCCTATACCGTATTCTTCTATTGAGTTTGGGGTAGGTAACGATTCTGAGAATATATACTTAGTAATATATCTATCATATACATCAATACGTCCAGAATCTCTGTTAATTCTACTAGAATCCTCACCTATTAATAGATCCTTACTACTATCTCCGTACTTACTAAAAATTACCAATGTTTTTTCATCGTTGGCAAATTTTAGATAATAACCATATTGTTCACCTAACACTTCATCTGATTCTGCATTTCTATTATCAATTGTTTGTAACAATGTATAGTTTACAGGCGGGACGGTTGAATCATCTAATGCATTTTCAGTTTTATAAATTCTTACTCTACCTTGATTAGTATAATCAACAGTTTCATATGTGCTAGATATTGCTAGAAGTTCACCACTGTCTGAAATTGCCATTGCAAAGCCAAAACGTTCAGTGCGTCCTGGCAAGTCTAATATTTGTTGTCTTTGATAAAAATCAACTTTTCTTTCATAAGCGTAAACTTTACCGCCATCATTTAAACATGCACTTAAAACCAGTATAGATCCATCTTTATTAACATCAAAATCATATGCAAACGGTTCTTCATCACAGTCACTAGGTTCTAGTCTATCAAATATTTGAAATGGTATTTGGTTAGTGCTAAGGTTAATATCGGATAATGTAGCATCGTATATGTAAATTTTACCAGAAATGCTTACTCCATTGGTAGAACTTATAAACAAACTATATTGGTAACTTTCTCCTACTTGCTTTTTTGTAAATCTTATTTTGTATCCATAAAAATTATCTAAGATTGGTGTATTAGTATAAACTTGTTCAGGATTAACAAGAGATTGTCTTAAATCATAATCACCTGTTATAGATAATTTGTATATTTTAACACATCCATTAGAATTTAAATTACAACCTATGGCAATTAAGGTATTATCTTCTGATATAGATAAGGATTTACCAAAATTTGTTGTATTAGAATCTTCTATGACCTGTGATTTTATCCAGTTTAGATTACTTTTTTTATAGACTCTTACTTGATTATTAGATGAAATTAGTAATATGTTAGCATCTTTACTGATACAAACATATTGTCCCAGTCTAGATCCAATTGTTAATATAGAATCTGATATTTCTTTTTGAGAATATACTGGTAAGTTTTGCCATATTATATGATCGCTATTGTTATTAAACCAAACTATTTCACCATAAGGCCAAAGTTCAGTTACTGGTCTAATATATTTAGGGACTTCTAATTGATCAATATTTTCAAATCTATATTTTGCTATTTTAAAGGTTTTAAGTGGTGCAATTCCAGGTACTTCAATTTTAGAAATTAAATTAAATTGTACAACTTTATCATTAACTTGAACAACTTTTTCTATAACTCCAATGCCTTGATTATTTTTGAAAATTATTATATCGTTTACCATTAGTTTAGGATTAATATTGAAAGTAACTTGCGTTCTTTTGTTAACATTTACTATATTTGTTATTACTAAATCTAAATGATTTACCCTATATATTGACCAATCATCTTTAAACTCATTGATCTTATTTTCAAATGCACACCATATATAATCACCATCTTCTAAAATCAAAGGATCTACTAGTAAAATATCATCTTTTTTGTCTAAAGCATATTTTACCATGTCTAATCTACAAAATCCTGGTGTTTTTAGAAATGGCCTATAATTTTCATTCACAGGCCATATATTATCAGAATAATTTTTTGGTTTTAAATATACATCGTTCTTAGTTTGTCGTATAACATAGTCAGTAAGAGCATTATTAATAGTTGGTACTAATTCTAATGCTTGCGGTTCTATTTTAAATTGTGATTCATCTAAGACAAATTCAACTTCTTCAAATGCATCACTTGCTCCATATTCTCCAACTCTAACAGCCCATTCTTCAATAAAGTCAATACTATCAGTATTATTAGCACTTAGTACATCAAAAAGTTTGTTTAAACTATTTACAGTACCTTTTTCAGTAATCATTCCTTGATAAAACTTAAATTCGCTAACATCATTTTTAATAATATTTTCTAAATATTGTCTTTTTTGATAACCAATTAAATGTTGCGCTATTCTTTGTTGGTTAATATCAAAGTTATCACTGTCTAAGTCATAAAAATCAGTGAATTGAAGAGCCTTATAATCCCAATTAGGAAGCAGGCTAGATTCAGGCTTATCCTCTATTCTTATCCAGTAATTATTATCAAATTCCTCTGATCCAGGTATCGTTTCATTTGCAGTATAATAAAATTCTTTATACTTAATGATATCACCAAGACTATAATCTGTCCAAGGAATCCATTCTTTAATTATAGATTGGTCATAGATAAATCCTGGGGCATCAAAACTTCCATTCCAATCGATAGTCTTATACCCCGCAATTCTTATTTTTTCTTGTCTATACCCTGTTTCAAGATTATAAATTATGTCATTAAATTGACTTGTATTATCAATAATCAATACATGCTCTTTTTGAACTAGGTAAATTGCTGCACCATATATTCCAGTTTCAGTTTTAGGATATAGACTAAACTTATTATCATATCTAACGTAACTTAGTAATTGAGGATCATATTTGACACCATCAGCACTAAAAATTTCATAAACATTATTAGTTTCTCTAAGATCATCTACTACACTATATGAAAGATTTAAGTTAATTTTTAAGGCACTAGGACTTAATGAAATTGCTGCTGCACCACTAGAGTTTAATTCATTTAATTTAATATAATAATTAATATCAAAAAATGAGGAAGTTATATGGTCTCTTATAGCACGATAAAATTCGCCTTCGTAGTAAACTATATTATCTTCTTTATAACTTTTATCTGATTCCCATTCAGTATATTGATCAACTCCTGAACTCCAATTTTGTGTAGTCCAAAATAAAAATTCTTTTATACTTGTATCCCAATTAGTTATTACTTTTAAATTTGTGTTAAATTCATCAAATTCAAATCCTTGATCTTTTAAATATTCGCCATAACCTTGTAAAAAGTCTACTACCTCTTGAATACTTAACAATATAGTACCATAGTTTAACATTACAGATTCTTTAATGAACGATGATCTTAAGTTAGCATCACGTCCACCAACTATAGGCAATTCAGGTATCTTTTGTAATAAATCATAACTTGGTAATGTGCTACTAGTATGACTTATTTTGACTCTATAAAATAAATTATTAATTTTTACTATATTACCTGCTACATATCTTTGATTAGAATTCCACTCGATATAACTCTCACTAATTCCACCAACATTAATATTATACCCAGGTTTGTCCCATGAATAATAGTAAAAATAAGGTTGTGTTTGACTATATCCTTTTATTTCATAACCCAATCCACTTTTAGTTAAGAGTTTAGTTATTATAACACCACTATAGAATAACTTTTTAATAGGAGAACTTGAATTTAAGAAAATCTTATAATTTTCTTTCGGAACAAATACCCCAGATGATGAACTTACGCTCTTACTATCTAAAATTAAATTAAATTTTTCTCTACTACTAAATCCTCCCAATCTATGACTTAATTTGTTAGTTAAGTTTTTTAAATCATATCTATATTGATTAATTGCATTGGTATTATCACTAATCAAATAATCTGTAACATAATTAACTAATCCAGATGTTTGTACTCTTGAATTATCAGAAAATATACTTGTTGTTAAAATATCCTTAAGTCTTAAACGTAGTCCTGTATCTTTATAAACAAGTTGATCTGCTTGATTTCTTATAATTTTAGATCTATCATATAATAATGCAAAAACTTTATTTGGCTGCATTAGTAAAATTGTTTTAATTAAACTGAATGCATAGTAACTACTTCTACGCCAAGTGTTTTCTACAGGTCCTTGATCCCCAAATATAAACCCTTTATCAGTTTTTATATTAAAGATACTGGAAGTGATATTAGTTTCTATAGGATTTAATAAATTACCAATTTCGTCTACAGGAATATTTACTAAGTGTGGTCTTATAAATTTAGGATGTTTTTTAATAGGTTTATTTGGCTCTCTTACTATAGCATCTTTTAAATCGTTCCATAGAATTAAATTGTTATTGGTATATGGTGCAGGGCCATAAACTTGATCCCACCAACTTGGTTTTATACTAAACCCTAAACTTTCCCATGGACAAATATGTATACGATCTGTATCATAATACCATTTGTAAATACCTCTCCAAAAACCTTGTAAACTATCGCCATCATTGTTTACAGCCTCATTGTAATTGTAGGTAAAAGGATTAGAATTTAAAAAAAGTAACTGTTTAGTATAATCAGTATCAATTAATGTAGTCCATTTAAAAAAGTTAGGTGATAATATTTTATTAAATTCTTGGAAACTGTAGGCTGTGTTTCTGTTTATACCAGGTATATAGTCGTAAATATCAAATAATTTAGGATCATATTCAACTTTAATATTGTTAAAAATTCTTTTTTCTAATTCTAAAATTAAATCATCTCTATTGTCATCATATGCTAATATGATACTGCCATCATGTCCTTGTATTACATTTCTTGGCTCAATTAATGTAGTATCTAAATACTTTTTAGGTTCATATTTTGGATACATTCCTAAACTTGTAGGAGTAGATGGTATAAAACAACCATCTGTTCTTTCATATTCTACTAAGGTTATTAGATCATTTTCGTTTTTTAAAGCAGTAATTCTAACAAATCCATCACCTGTAAATATGTAATCTCTGTCATGAACTAATTGTACTTCATTTAAGTACACATATAAACTTTTTGGACTGATTTCTTTTAGAGTAAAATTGCTTGACAAAGGATATTTTTCTGTTTTAGGATCTTTTACTGTAAAATTAAAAACACTTTTAGCACCATATCCTATCATGTCACTAAAATAATAAGGACTTTGTTTTGTTTTTCCTTTATTAACTATGTCTAAAACTTCGTCAATTATTTCTCTAACTAACAGAGTTTCATTTACATTAGTGATATTGTATAAAAAACTTCTTTTAAATTTACCATAATCGTCTCTAGCCTGATCAATGCTTTTTACAATACTGGCATTTTTATCAGTTAAATGATATAAACTTAAATTTAAACTTCCACTGTGTTGTACGAACTTAGTTCCAAAACTGCTTAAATTAGATATATCTCTTAAATTTCCACTACCTGGATATATTCCCTCAAAGTTAGGCAAATGATCAATTATTGAGTCAACATGATCAATAATTTCACCTAAAGTAAAATTTCTAATTTTATTATTTTCAGGATTATTTTGAAAATTTAACGGAAATTCATAGTGACCATTGTTGTTCTTTCTCTGTTTAGCATAACATTTTATTGATACAATATCAGATTCTAAAATATCATTATCAAGTATAACAATTTTATATTCAATATCGTTTAGAACATTGTAATATTTTTTATCTAATCTTATACCATTAATATAAACTTTTACAATTAAGTCATCTAAATTATTAATATCATCATAAACATCAATTAAAAATTCATTCCTAGTATTATCATTGTATATTCTTATAATAGGTTGTGTATTTTCTATTCTGCACTTAGTCCATCCATTTACTAGTTTTTCTTCTCCTACTGGGGAGAAAACTTTTAGAAATTTATTATCAATATTTTCTACAACAATAGATTCATTAACTTTGTATTGATAAGTTTGATCACTTAAATCAAAATTAAATAAAATATCGCCTATATTATTGATATTCTTATAACTAAGTGCAAAGCCAAGTTCCTTATCCTGTGTTCCTGAATTTTGTGAATAAGAAAATATTTTTGTTCCTTTAAAAGTTGAACCAGTATATTTAAAATTATCATTTAAAGAAATACTGTCTTGATCAAATAGATCAAAAAATGGACTTTGATTTACTGAGGATTTAGTTTGGGCAAAGATCCAATCGCTGCCATCAAACCAAAACATCTGACCGGCATATTGGTTTCCTAACATGACCAATGCACATTCATTTAACATAGGCTCAGTATCTGGTTCTAATGCTAAATGTATTCTTCTTGAAGTTACTCCTGTATCTTCATCGTATAAATTCAGAAATTCTACTTTATAAACTCTGTTTTTAACCAGTATATCTTTATCTGCATTAAAGATTACTCTATGACCGCTTACTAGTTCTACACCATCTATATAAAAACCTAAAGCACCTTCTACAGTACTAAATGCATCTTTAGTAAAATTATCAACTAAATCTACATTCTTTTTACTAAAAGATCCAAAATTAAATAATTTAATATTAGGTTTAAATTCAATTATCGGTCTTGTGCCCCTTTGTGCTTGATCAAATATTGGCTGTTTTCCTAAAATTTCAGCAGTTTTTACTATGACATCTTGATGAAACCATCTATTGTACCTACTCCAAGGGTTACGATCTCTACTTGCTCTATTAATTGTTATATAATCTTTTTTAAGAGCAGCATACTTTACTTCGCTGTATGGTAATTGATCAAAATTAGATTCATCAAAGTTCACAGTAAAATTTTCTGTGTAAGTTGCGGCTAGTTCTAAACTTTTTTCTCTAATTAATTGTATTGACTCACCTACACCTTCAACATAAAATATTTCATCTTCATATTCTTTTGGTGTCACTTGTCCTACAAACTTAATCTTCATGCCGTTTGTTAGACTAATACCGTTACTCAAACTAAAATTTTTCTTTCCTATAAATTCTTCTTCAACATTAATTTTAGTATTTTCAATTATATCAAATATTTTTATTATACCACTTGTATCAATATTATTTTCACTAACATAATATAAGACATCTGGAGCATCCATAGGAACTTGAAAAGTTATTACACCTTCAGTTACAGCAAAATTATCTATTCCTTCTAGATATCTAAATTCGGACCCAGTAACTCTATCAGTCTTAATACTAAATGGCTCCGTCAATGAAGATATATCAAACTTATAAGTTTCACCTCTATATAATTTTAGTACTGGATTTCTTGTTAATCCATCTGGGCTAAAGAGATAAGCAAAATTATCGCCTTCATCTACTGTGGTAATTGTATAGGTACTAACGGTATTAAGTATTTTTGTTCCACTAACAGGTACAATATCAGGACCAAAAGGTAACCAATAATACTGTAAGTAGTTTACAATTTTATCCCAATCAATATGAGGTTCCCAACTATACATCTCTTGTTGATTAAGTCTTTGATGATTATCAGTAATTCCACCTAATACATTAATGGTATTGATATAATCCAAGTAGTCCTTAAAAAAGTTTATATTTCCTAGATTATCTTGAGAAACTAAAGATGGTTCTAGTTGATAATCTTGTCTATCTTTTAAGGGTGCTTGCAAAAATACATCTGATTTTGTTACAGACTTAGCATTTTGTCTACCAATGTAACCATTAAGACGCCGTACAGTTCCATTTTGAATTAAATTATCTACAGTTGCAGCAAGGAATTTTTTGTTAGAATCAGATCTGAAAAATCTTGGTAGAAATCTTTCTGATTTTCTTTTTTCATTACCATCAATAGGAACTCCAAACTCTTCCATTAATAATTCCCTAATCCACTTATAATTCTTTGTTGACTTACAATATTTGAACTAATTGATATTGCACCTTCAGCATTAAGTTGACTGGCTGTAAGTGTATCTATGACTTCAATATCATCACTTGTAGTACCATTTATAAAAATTTGATCACTTTCACTAGTAATTTCAAATAAACTTCCAAATTTTAAATTACTTTGACGGGGCACTATTACTACATTAACAAGATAAGGAACCACTCTATTCATTATGTACGTGACTAATTCACTAAAATAAAAACTATCCCCAAAATCCCAATTTTCAACAGTAAAAAATTCATTAATTGCAGCCAAAACTTTTGCTTTTATTTCATTATCACTAATAGTTTGTTCTGAATTTTTTACTAATTTAAAAATAGCACGTAAATTAGGATTGGCTTGTGGCCCAAATAAAACTTTATATTTTACTGAATGATAAACGATTTCATCACTCATTGCCTTAATAGAATTTAATGATGAACTCATTGTGATACTTAATTGATCACTACTAGGTGGTAATGGTTCTGTATCTAAAGAACCTGCTAGCCATCTTCTAAATTCTAAATCATAATTTCTTGTCAGTACATAAAGATCAATAATATTTGTTTGACCAGGATCTAATCTTGTTTCATAATCTGCACTATGAACATATTGAAACTTAAGATCAGATCTTCCTAAAAACACTTTATAATCTAAATTATAAACCAATCTACCTTCTTTTGTACTATATTTGGCCACTGTATTATTGTCAATAAAATAATAATATTGACCATCACTGCTGCTTAAAGGTGCTTGTGATTCAGTTTCAAAAATAATAATATTTGAACTACTTGTGTATCTGTAATCATATTGACCTGTTAGAGTTTCATACTTTTCTAATACAACAAAATTACCATAGTCTAATTTCCATTTAGAATTATTTACTATGGATACTAGACCAATTTTTAATACTGGTTCGTTGTTTAGATTATTATCTATTTGACTAATATATATGTTATTATTATACAGTACAAAATCATCTTTAGAATATGTGGATGTTGCATTCCATACAGTATAGTAAGGTACAACTAGTGTATCAAATAAATCAGGATCATCAACAACTCCGTCATCATTGCTATCGAAAAAACTTAATTCTATTTTTTTATTGTCAACATAGCCATCAGAACCAATAAAATCATTGATTATTTCCCACTCCAAATCGTAAGTAAATGATTTAGTGGAGTTTGGTTTATTATTGATTGATAGGAGTTTGATCTTATCCTTTACAATTGTATTTGATCTTGTATCAAATACCTTATTTGTGCTGTCAAAATAAAATCTAACTTTTTTATCACTTTCAAAAATATACCTAAGTCTTCTAGAAGTTACAGTATAAAATTCGCTATTAGTTGTAAAAAGTAATAACCAACTAGCGTCTAATTTTTGATTAGTTGTGTCCCCTGCTTTACCTATATTAAAGCTACTAACTATGTTTAAATCATTTTCAAATATAATTTTCCATGATTTAGTAGGTACATCATATCTCAGTCCAAATGGTTTATTTGAAAATATTAAATTAACCATTGTACTAATTATAGTATCTGTTAAATTAGTTTTCCAACTAGGGATAATTTGTTCTAAAATAGCATTTGATGGTATTTCATTACTGAGTTTTATTGGTCCAGTACCATCCGTTAATTCTGCTACACTGCCATTTTCACTAACACTTATTACTTTGGCCCATACATATTCACAAGCATAAGGTGTATTTTCTGATACTGTTTCTAAAATATTACCTTTATTTTTATTAAAATATTTTCCTGTTGGTGGTATGAATTTTAATATGGAGCCAACTTCTAAATTCCTTAATATGGTCGTAACATCGTAGCCTACAATATTATTACTGGCATCTGTAAGATATCCAGTACTTTCATTTGAACTTGATGTTTTTTGGACCCATTTATAATTTAAATCAGTACCAATTCTTATTCTACTAAACTTATTATAATAATAATTTCTTATACTAGTTTCTTTTAGAATAGGTAAAATTTTATTATAAATTATACCTTCAATATCCACAGTAGTAGAGTAACTAAATTTATAAGTATCTTCAAACTCTTCTTTGTAGATTATACCATCATCACTAAACAAATTTGTACTACTATACTTTCCAGTAGGATCTATTAAATCAAAATATCTACTAATACCACTGCTACTTCTATTAATTGCTTTAACTTTTAGTATATCTTGGTTAACACTAAGAGGACTTAAATTATAGTCCTCACCAGTTATCATTCTATTTTGAGTATAATAAGTACTTGGTGCTTTTAATTTAATTTGTTCATTAGATTCAGGACCAGCACTATTACTAACTGATGTTTGTAAATTCATTGCAATGCTAAGAACTTCTAATTGACCACTATTACTAAAATAGGGAACGTCAATAGTAACACTACGCATATCTTTAGGATTAATTATGTAAGATAAAGCGTTGCTAGTTCTATAGTATATTCTAAAAGTTCCTAAAGGTAAATTACCAAAAGTGCCATCACTAAATGCAACACTAACCCTATCATTTACTCTTGTAATTACGCTGTATATGTTTCTTATATTTTTATCTAAACTATTGTAAATTACATTATTAGCCTCAAAATTAGGCACCTGGGCCCAATATTCCATTTCTACACCTCTTGAGTCTAATTTATAGAGCCAAACATCTGTATCATTGATGTTCACTGCATCAATATCTATAATTTCATTAGTACTTGGCTGGTCGATAGTAAATGAACCAGTCTGTAAAGTACCTTGTCTAAAATGACTGAAAAATCCGTTGGCTGTACTTGCACTACCTTTACCATCATCTCTATAGATAAAACTTAAGTTGTTTCCACCTAATGGGGGATCTTCTACAATGTCCTTGCCATCTTTAATTATAGTACTGGTAATTTCAAACTGCATAGTTCTACCATCAACAGTTTTATTAAATCCATAAACTGGTATAGTAGTTCCAGTAGTTTGTATTCTATATTGTTCTGTAGGAATACTATAAACCACAGCCTTATTATTTGGAGATCCAAATTGGGCAGTGATAGGCATAGCACTATTAATTACTCTTATGAATTGATCGAACCACTCATTGTTGCTAGGGTCATTCCATAAAATTTCTTGTCCTGCTAAGTTTCTACCATTACTATCAATTACAGTTTCCGTAGTAGTGACACTTTGCCATTTTAATAACCCATTAGCAGCTATATTTCTTTTGGCATTATAACTCAATGTACGTGCTAGTCTTAGTATACTTTCCCTACGTTCAGCAAGTTCTAAGAAGTTTTCTCTAGCATTAAGATCTACACGAAATGCTATACTTTGTCCTAAAAAAGCAATCATATCTATTAGAGCAAGATATTCACTGCTTTCTATATAATCGTTAAAATCTTCTGGGTAATTTTGTCTCAAATAGTCAATCATTACTCTGCGTAAATTTTCAAAATCATAACTTTGAAAATCAGCATTACGAAAACTTTGATATATTCTACGCCAGTCTTCGGCTACTAGTAATCTATTTTGTCTATCAGTAGATGACATATATTATCCTTATCGCAATATTTATTTGCAATTTAAAACTGCTAGTTTAACCAGTTAGCCCTGCACTTTGATCAAATCTAAAACGTAATACTTCACTCACGTTATAAGGTGAATAAGTTAGTTGACATTCAATTTGAATCCCTGATTCATATGCTGTGATGACAACTTCATCTGCTGTAACTCTTGGGTCATAATTAATAATTCTTTCTACATCTTTTATTATTAATTCTTTTAAATCTTCAGTCATAGGTTCAAAAATACAGTCCCAAATAATAGTGCCAAAGGTGGGATCACTGAGTTTTTCACCTTGTTTTATGTGAAAATGGTTAATTATATCCTGTTTTATAAGGCTCATATCATATAAACTATAGTTTTCGCTATCCTCACTTATAGTACTGAATCCCCTATAAGTCCTTGGTAGAGGTGGTAAATCTTTAGGTGGATTACCTTTTACAACTATTTTTTCATATAATCTTTGAATTGCCATACTAGTATTTAATCACGTTTGTTCTTGGCAAAGGTATCTAGTTTTGTTGTATACTTTTTAAAATATTCAGGCTTGAATAAGAAATCGCCTGTATCCTCATTTCTTCCTTCAATATCCCTATCAGTTTTATCAGGCTTAAATTCTAAAGGATCCAAGTTCTCATGATGCTGCCAGGGCTCTTTAATAGGCACTCTACGCATAATAGTTTGAAATAATTCATTACCTTCTTGGTCTGGAACACTGTGAACTTTGAGTAATTTGGGTAATTCTGCTTCATCTGCTACACTGGCCTGTGATGCTCCTGGGCCATTCATATGTATATTTGGTGCTGTTTCTATAATATTACCACCAGATCTAGTTTCGTTAGTACCACCGCTGGTCATATAAATGTGTCCACCTACACTGATATCATAGTAATCAGCAGCATAGTGTCTAAAAGCATTGCTATGATAAATGTCAACTCTACCTACAACCTTTTGTTTATATTCTTGTTCTATAGTTTCATCACGTTTCATTTTAATGTGTATTTTTTGATTTTCGTCAACCATTAAAATATGATCTTTTAGAACATGAGTATGCATTTCTTCCTTAACTTTAATATTAAAGTTGCGTCCTGCTTCCATATTAATATCACGATCCGCATATAGATTAAAGTCATTTTTAGTATGCACACTGATACTATCTTCACAGAATATGTCCATTTTACCATCACTGCTTAATTCTATCCAACTTGTGCCCCTAGCATTACCTATATAGATGAGATCTTCACTGTTATGTAATAAGATTTGATGCCCAGTACGTGTACGTATGCGTATGAGTTCATTATGTGGTATTTTGTTGTCACCTTTTTCACCATCTTCTACAGTGGCATAATCTGGTGGTCCTTCACTAGCATTAGTTTTACGTTCAAACTTGTCATCACCGTCATCCATAACAAAACTACTGCCACCTAATCTGCTTATAGGAGCACCGGTAATTTCATGTTCTGCCTTACCTACTTTGCCTGTTGGACCATCTTTGTCTATAGGTCCAGGTGTACTAATACCAAATACCATGCTAGGTACTTCACGTCTAGCACTGGTTGTAGTTATACCTCTTATGTCATCTAACATCAACCCTTGTTCTTTTAAGCGATCCACAAAATATTTGTGTTTAGGTTTTTTAACTTTGGTAGTATCTTTGGGCAGGGGTTGATCAATTTTTTTATTATATTCTGCTACTGGTTCACGTTCTTCCTCACCATCAACATGAAATCCTGTACTTGCATATCCAGGAGTCATAAAATTCATGTCTAAATCTAAAGTACATGCTATCCAATAGCCTTGTTTAGGATCACTGTCAATAAAAATTACAATTACAGTGCTGCCTACATCTGGTGGTATAGCCCAAAAGCCATAACTTTTTTGTGTACCATCATAGGTATTCTCTTGGCTATTAAATTCAAGTCCAGTTTGTCCCCAAAAAGGACTAGCATATTTTACAACATATAATTGTCCTTCGGCTTTGGGAGCATTACCAACTTGTCTTAATAATTGTACTTCCAAACTACCCATGTACTTTGGATCTAAGTGACTGACTACTTTAGCAAGATAAGGTCCTGTAAGATTACTACCACTTTCTATCGAACCACGTGACTCTTCACTCATTAGGTCCACTCTCCTGAATTTTCATCATCACTAACTACTCCTGAAATAGGTTTAGGTGGTTTATGTCCATCTCTTACCTTTGTGGCCACAGTATCTGGCGGAACACTTGGACCACCGTCTGGTTTTTGGTTTGGTAAACGTACTACATTCAGCAACTGAGTAAAAACTCCTCTATCAAAAGTGCTTTCAACTTGACCTACACGATATAGCCCACTAAAACTGGGTGATAGTTCACCTTTAGGAAAATCATATAATCCAGTTTGATGATTTATATCTATAGGATTTCTAAAATTTACTTCTATAAAAACTTGTCCACGTTGATAATTTATAGCCCAATCTGAGTTCATACCTTTAACATTGGTTTCTCCTGCTGTATAGTTGCCCATACCGCTATCACCTAAGTAAAAAGGATCCCCTAATATCTTCATTTGTAGTTGAACCATATCTGTAGCAGTGTTTATAGCCTTATGAAATTGACGAGCAGCAATAGTACTTGGATCATCACCTTTAGCAGGTCCACCTTGATTACTGCTAAGACTAATTTCTGTATTTCTAATTTGTACTATATTACTCAGTGTATCACCTGGTTTTAAATTTCCATACTTACCACTTGCATATTCCTCACTGGCATCATACTTATTACCATTCGAGTCTATGCGTTGATTAGATAGTTTACCATTTTCTATTACGGGTTTACTTTCAGTGGCATCACTGGCTTGTTGACTTCTATTTTGAATATCCTTATTAAATCTTCCTGCATCTGCTGTTAGGGCTGTGTAAAAACTAGTATTAAAATTAATACTAAAATCTAAAATGTCTATATTTTTACTAGTATAAATGTAGTCATATTTTTTAATTGGTACTTTTTGTATTGATGCCGTTGCAGCAGGTTGATCAGGTTTAACAAATATACTATGATGAATAGTATGTGGAATAACTCTATATACTGTTAAGAAAGGATATTTACCATGCTCTGCCATATTTCCTTCACCTTCTAGCATATAGATTTGTGTATCTATTCTCCACCAATTCACATTACCATCGTTATCAAAGTTTTTTGAATCAAGAGCATTACGACCATATTCACTGGCCAATATCACTTGATTGATTACATTAGGTATACTAGTTCCTTGTGTAAATTTAGCAGTACCTTCCTTACTGGATATTGTGATTTCACCTCTGACAAATACCTTTTTATCAGGATCCCAAACAGCATTATCCTTACCAAACACTGCTTCAGGTTTATTTTGATCAATAAATCCCATGTCTGCTAGACCAATAGGACTTACATTAGTATTTTGTACGAAATTGATACCTTCAATATCAACACCTAGTCTTTCTGCCACACCTTTATTATTTTGTCCACCACCAGCACCGGAAGTAGTGGCACTAGGAGGATTACTAGTATCATCACTTTGTGCAGTGCCTGAACTAGTAGCTATATCTAAAGGAAATAGTATTAGTACTCTATCTGGAACTATAGGAGCACCACCTTGACTTTGTGCTATGGCTTGACTGGCTAATGCGTCATTTAACACACTTTGAAAACTGTTCGGACCTTTTTGTAGCATTTCTTGTACTGTGGATCCTGTACAATTAATATCATTTTTAATATTAGATACTTGTTTACTGTAGGCACGTTCGTTCCATGGTATAGCACGGCAACTATAAGTACTTCCTCGATCAGTTACTTTCATTTCTATACCTGTAATTTTTATAGGAAAGTGTTTTTTTCTAATACTTTTAAAATTTTGATTATTTGGGTCTTTATGTCCTATAAACTCTAAAGTCAGTAACAAAGGCATCTCCACCCAATTTTTATATTTTACAATACTGGCAGCAACTTGTAGACTTTGAAAAAATTGACCTATACTATAAGGCTCTATAATATTAAATTCAAGACCAGTACTATTAGTATTGCCAGTCATTTTATCTAAACCTGTTACCCCTTTTATTCTTATATTATCTATAAAATAATCATATTTGCCTTCAGGGTTAGCAGGACTAGTATAGGTGGATAGTGCTATTCTTTCCATAGGCTTACCACTACCAGATTTAAAAATTATAGGTTCTATTATACCCTTTTTATAACTGTCGTCTGGAAAATTAATATGACTCCTACTTAGAGCACTTAATGTCCAAATACAATTATAACTAGCAAAATCATGTAGTTCATTTGGAAAAGGTGGACTGGCCGATATTTGAGTTTTATTTTTATTTTCAGCATTAGGGTTAGTAATACTTACATTATTTCCAGCAGTAAAATCTACAGCATAGTCACCATTTGTGGCACCTGTACCACCTGGTCCGCCTAAATTAGGAACACCTGGAAGACCTAATCCATTGTTTATGGCATTGTTTAAATTTTGTCCTATGCTATTAAGAGCGTTACTTGCTCCTGATAGTGCAGATTGTATACTGGATGCTGCACTAGTTCCTGTTAAAACTTTTGTAGCAGCATTAACACCTGCTGCAATTACAGCACCTTTTACTGCATTTTTAAAACTTAGGCCCATGTTATAGTCCCAATGCTCTAGTCAAACTTGTAGGCTTTGGTATGTAAATTTGAGTACCTGCTACAAAGTCAAAAATAGGATCTTGAAGTACATCCAGATTACGTTGTGTAAACACCCACCATAGTTTATGATCTTGGTATAGGTCAAATGCTAACAAGTCTGGTCTATAAGCATATTGACTTTCTATGGTATACAAATAGTCATCAGACTCAGCACTAACTGGCCTAATACTCAAAATACTTAATTGGTCCCTTATAATAGGTGTATTATACCAAGGGCTTGAACTGGAATATACTGCTGGCATTATAGGTACCCATCCTTTACATAACCGCCTTGTATGAATTTGGCTAAACTGAATTCTCTAATTTTAGTTCTACTATACACAGGCATTATAGTCACTGTAAAACTACTTTGAGTAGGAACATGGCTGTCATTTTCAGTACCAGTACCGCTAGGACTTACGCTGCCACCAAACCCTCTGCTAACTGATTTTCCATTTATGATATCACTAATTGCGCCTGCTGCATTAATCAATCCTGCTGCTTTAGTTTGTCCTGCTGCACCTAATACCCCGCTGGCTAGCCTAGCAAACCCACCAAGATTGTCCAAAGGTCCTCCCCCCGTATCAGCAGCACCTGCTTTTGGTCTAGGTAATTCATTTATTTTTGTGGTGATATAGTCTACTTCTTTAGGTAAACTAACACTAAAACTTTTTACAACTACTGGAATATTTTTAAACACATAATCCCCGTAAGCGTTAAATACTAGTAGAGGTGGAGGGTTCCCTGCTGTTTGTTGATCTTCACCAGTGTACATTTTAGTAACACTGCGTAAAAAATGTAGAGCAGATAGCCAATACTGTGCTTGTTCAGCATCTTCAACTACAAAATCACCCACTATAGTTATATCACTGACCCTACTGTATTGATAAGCAACAAATTGATAGTTTTGATGAGTAATTGGTTGGTCATTATAGTTAGCAGTGTGATTGATACTAATTGTTGGTGTGTAGGGAAAAATTAACCCACCCGCATTACGCAAAGGAGCAAATAATGGACTATTCCAAGTATCTCCAGGCGGTATACTTAATCTTACACGCCAATCAGCACCGTCCGCCATTGAAGCACTTGCTGGAGTTTTAGGACCTTGTAGTACATTAGGTAAGACATTTTGTGCTCTTATACCACTCATAAAATTATTAATTCCAGAAGATAACGTATTTTTTATAGTACCTACAGCATTAGCAAGATTTGGTATATTGATTGGCATATTAGTAGTCCTCGGCAAATATTTATTTGACTTTTTTAACTGCGTAGTTTATAATAAACCAAACTAGGAATAATCAATGACTGTAAATTATCTCAATAACAAAGATTTATTAGAAGAAATACACAAAAGTAAGAATACTTACTGTAGTTACAGTAAACCAGAATATCATCAATATGATATTATTCTCACCAGTAAGGATAAAATCAATATAAGAACAATTGCAGAAGCCAAACGTAATCGTGCTAAAAGATTGGGTGATGAGATATTTGTTCAGAGGAAACAAGCAGGTGAAAAAGTTAAACTGGCTGAATGTGAAGTCGATTATAAGAAAATGATTAAGACTGATTTGGTCTTTAGAATCATGACTTATGAACACATTCCTGTGAATAAAACAAGAAAAAAGAGTCAAAAAACTGAAGCGGATGGGCACGATCGTGTAAATTTTCCCCCGTTCCAACATTGGAAGTTTGATGAAAATGACGAACTAATATGTGTTGGTAAAAGTCATTGGCGTGGCGGAGTAAAAAGCGGTAAGTTTAGCAAGGATCACGGCCAAATAACTAATACTCTAGCACGTATGTATATGAAACTATGTGAACGCTATGCTACCCGTGGTAATGTACGTGGCTACACTTACAATGATGAAATGCGAGCACAGGCCATATTACAACTCACACAGGTAGGACTACAATTTAATGAAGCTAAGTCGAACAATCCTTTTGCTTATTTTACTGCTGCTGTTACTAACAGTTTTGTTCGAATAATCAATATTGAAAAACGTAACCAAAATATTAGAGATGATATTTTAGAGATGAATGATATGACACCGAGTTATACTAGAACTAGCAATGCTGAACATGCTGCTAGTTTGAAACGATTCGAAAGAGAAGAAGAATGAGTTTATTTAAAAAGGCAGCATTTTTTACAGACATACACTTTGGCCTTAAATCTAATAGTCAAATACATAATCAAGACTGTGAAGATTTTGTAGATTGGTTTATTAAAACAGCAAAAGAGAATGGTTGTGATACTGGATTTTTTCTTGGTGATTGGCATCATAATCGTAACAGTCTTAATATTGTTACTATGGATTACAGCCTTAGAAGTTTAGAAAAACTAGGCCAAGCATTTGATCAGTTCTACTTCTTTCCTGGTAATCATGATCTATACTATAAAGATAAACGAGATATTCATAGTGTGGAGTTTGGCAAATATATACCAGGTATCACCGTTGTACATAAACCTATGACACAAGGTGAAGTTACTATGTGTCCTTGGCTTGTAGGTGATGAGTGGAAAACTGTAGGAAAAAAAGATGCACGTTATATCTTTGGTCACTTTGAACTGCCCAGTTTCTTTATGAATGCCATGGTACAGATGCCTGATCATGGTGAAATACAATTGAGCCAATTTAAAAAATATGAAGTTGGCCTAAGTGGACATTTTCATAAACGCCAAAATAAACAGAACATGCACTATATTGGCAATGCCTTTCCACATAACTATGCTGATGCTTGGGATGATGATAGAGGTATGATGATCTTAGAGTGGGGAGGCGAACCTGAATACTATGCTTGGCCCGATCAACCTACCTTTAGAACTATTTCATTGAGTAGGCTTATTGATGAAAAAGATACATTAATTAAACCTAAACAACATCTTAGAGTAACATTGGACATACCTATTAGTTATGAGGAAGGCAGTTTGATCAAAGAAGATTTTATTGGAAATTATAACATTCGTGAACTCACACTGATTCCTGAAAAGCGTGATGTTGAAATTAATAGCGATTTAGAAATTACAGCGTTTGAAAGTTTAGACCAAATTGTAATAAATCAGTTGACAAGTTTAGAAAGTGACACTTATAATATTAAACTTCTTATGGATATCTATAAAAATATATGATAAAAATAAAAGACTTAACCGTTAGAAATTTTATGAGCGTGGGTAATAATACTCAGGCAGTAGATTTTTGTAAGGAACAACTGACATTGGTCTTAGGCGAGAATCTGGACCAGGGTGGTGATGATAGTGGCAGTCGTAATGGTACAGGTAAAACTACCATCATTAATGCTCTAAGCTACGCTCTTTTTGGACAGGCACTGACCAACATCAAGAAGGATAATCTCGTCAACAAGACCAATAATAAAAATATGTTAGTCACACTGAACTTTGAAAAGAATGGCACTACTTACAAAGTAGAACGTGGGCGTAGACCTAATGTTTTCAAGTTCTATATCAATGGTGAAGAACAAGAAATCATTGATGAAAGTCAAGGTGATGTAAGAGAAACACAGAAGGACTTGGATGATCTACTGGGTATGACGCACGATATGTTTAAAAATATTGTTGCTCTAAATACTTACACAGAGCCTTTTCTCAGTATGAGGGCTGCTGACCAACGTATGATTATTGAGCAATTGCTGGGTATTACCTTACTCAGTGAAAAAAGTGATGCACTGAAAGAATTAGTTAGACAAAGTAAAGAAGCCATACAGCAGGAAACTGCCAACATTGAAGCCACTAAGAAAAGTAATGATCGTATTGAACAAAGTATCCTCAGCCTACAATCAAAACAACGGGCTTGGAGTAAACAGCAGCAGGATGACATTGAAAAATTAGCATCTAATATTGAGGAACTACAAAATATAGACATTGAGGAAGAATTGGGTCAGCATAAACGTCTTAAAAGTTATCTTGACCTAAGTAATCGTATCAGTAGTTTGAACAAAGAAAGTGCTACTCTTGAGACTGCTCTAATGCAGGCTGAAAAGAATTGGAAGAAGTTTGTTAAGGAAGTAGAAGACTTGGCAACTCATAATTGTCCCAAGTGTAACAATCCAATTCACGATGCCCAACATAAAGAAATGAAAAAGGCTGCTCAAAAAAGTGTAAGTGAATCAGCCCTCTATATGGAAAATGTAGGACAAAAATTAGAACTTGTGATCAGTGAACTAAATGAAATTGGTGATATAAATGGTAGACCAGAAACTTTTTATGACACTGTGGAAGAGGCTCTAAAGCATCAAAACAATCTTAAAACATTAGAAGATGCCTTGATACGACGCAGTGAAGAAACTGATCCATATCAAGAACAGATTGATGAACTACGCAATACAGCAATGGAAGAAATTAATTGGGATCGTGTCAATGAACTCACTGCTATAAAAGATCATCAAGAGTTTTTAATTAAATTGTTGACCAGCAAGGATAGTTTTATTCGTAAAAAGATTATTGATCAAAACTTGAACTATCTCAATAATAGGCTAAGTTATTACTTGGATCGTATGGGATTGCCACATCAAGTGTTATTTCAGAATGACCTCACTGTAGAAATTACTCAACTAGGACAGGACTTAGACTTTGATAATTTAAGCAGAGGTGAACGCAATAGATTAATCTTAGGACTAAGTTGGGCATTTAGAGATGTTTGGGAAAGTTTATATCAGAATATTAATTTATTATTCATTGATGAACTTATTGACAACGGATTAGATTCAAGTGGAGTAGAAAGTGCTCTTGCTGTGTTGAAAAAGATGGCCAGAGAGCGTAATAAAAATATCTACTTGATCAGTCATAAAGATGAGCTACAGGGTAGAGTAAACAATGTACTCAAGGTCATTAAGGAAAATGGTTATACTAGTTATGCTACAGACTTGGAGATCATAGATTGATGCATAGAGATGATAGGCTGCACGATGAATTAATGGCAGCATTTAGGGAGTATTTTAAGGCACATACTGATTGGGTAGAGAAAGGCACACGAGTCTCAGGCTTAAAAACACGAAAGACATTAAGTACAATTAAAAAATTAGCCATGCTGCGTAGAGAAGAAATTATGCAATGGCGCTATGCAATAGATAGAGAAAAGGCAGCACGCAAGGCACTTCAGAAGGATTTAAAATGAAGATTTTGCTCACTGGTAGAAAAGAAACTCCTGAAGGATGTGATTATTTGATTGATCCTGTTTTACATGGATTGAGAAATACTATTGGCATAGAAGTTGTTGATGATCCTAAAGTGCATAATATGTATTTTTTTGATGATGAAAAAAAATTACAAAAAATGTATGGTCGTGGATTTACCATATACGGGACACTTCCTGATATAGATATCGATAGATCAAATATTAATGAAAAAATTAAGGATAACTATTTTGATTATATCTTTATTGGTGGGGCATGGAATAGGCCTACTCCGCATTTGAAAACAATATTATCATGTTACCAAAAAAATAAGATTGTTATATTGGACAGCAGGTTAGATTCAACAGTTCCACAACACTTAGTTGATAATTCAATTTATTTTAAAACTGCTCTTTATAATGAAATTTCAGGAGTTATTCCAATCAGCTTTGGGTTTCCTAAAGAAAAGATTCAATCTCCTTTAGAAAAAATAAGAAAGGATTCTTTAGTAAAACCTTCTAACCACTGGCACGGTTCGCAAAGCTATATCTATACAAAAGAACAGGATTACTATGATGATTATAGATACAGTTTATTTGGTCTTACTAAAAAAAGAGGGCAATGGGAATGTTTAAGACATTATGAAATTATGGCTTGTAGATGTATTCCATATTGGCCTAGTATAGATGACTGTCCATCTACTACATGTATAACAATGCCTAAAGAATTATTTAAATGTGCTAATATTTTATATAAAGAATCTTTTGATTTTTTTAAAACAGATATAGGATTGACAGAATATAATGATTTAGAAGTACAAATTTTTGAACATTTTAACAATAATTGTACAACAGAATCTTTAGTAAAATATATTTTTGACAAACTATGAATATTGAATTACATTTATTCACGAATAGTTCAATTAGTTCACCATCAACTTCTCTAATTGAAAAAACTTATAAATCGTTTCTAAAGACTTTTAAAATTAATTTAGAGACTTTTGTATGGGTAGATCCTAATCCTAATATTAAAGAATTTGAAGAATATCAAAAAAATTTAAAAAAAATATTTAAAAATATACAAGTATCAAATAGTTTGAGTGATGGTTATGTTAGAGGAGTTGATCAATCTAATAAAGACTTCTTGTTCATGTTGGAACATGATTGGATTTTTACAGAAAACTTGAAACACTCTTTAGAAGATATATTAAAAGTAATGTATGATAATAATTTGATACATTTAAGATTTAATAAAAGAAACAATATAGTAAAAAATTGGGACAAAGAATTATTGGAAGTGAAAACTCCTATATTTGATTATTGCTTAACTTCAAATATTAGCAATAATCCACATATTATTAATAGAAGTATATGGCTTACTGAGGCAAAAAAATATATTAAAATTCAAAAAGGCAATACAGGCATTGAACAAGAACTAATAAAGGCAAACTTAAAAGGCGCTATATATGGTGGATTAAATTATCCAAACACTATACAACACTTAGATGGAAAGGCAAATAAAAATTTTTGACCATGATATATAATAGATGTCATGGACACATCAAGGCCAACTAGTCACAGAAATCCTAGAGGAATATATAGGCTTCGTTTATCTTATAACCAATACAATATCAGGCAAAATGTATATTGGCAAAAAGTTATCAAAGTTTGCCAAAACTACTTACAAGGTCGTAAAATTAAAAAATGGCACTAAGAAACGTAAAAAAATTAAAGGCAAAATAGAAAGTGATTGGCAAGATTATTATGGCTCAAACGACGCATTAAAGGCAGATGTAATAAAATTAGGTCCAGAAAAATTCCAACGAGAAATATTATACTATTGTAAAAGTAAGGCAGAATGTAGTTACATAGAGGCAAGAGAACAATTCTCAAGGCGTGTATTGGAAAGCGATGACTACTATAACGGACAGATCAGTGTTCGTGTTCATGGTAGTCATATCAAAGGCAAAATTTTAAACGGTTAAGGCTTGGCACCGGCTAAACTTCAGGTGCCTCTATACCTGGACAAATGTATCGCAGGGATGATTTCGCTGCCGTAGCGAGGACTCAGCCACTACCCGCAAGGATGACGATCACTTAACTGCCGTGATTTGGCTGTTTGAATAGGATAAAGGCCAAAAGACGCTGATTTTCAGCACGTTTTACAAATATGTTAGCGTATATTTGTAAAGCCGCCGTTGTATGAAGACTGTGCTCGAGGTACCGGACAACCGCCTCTGTAATGCACTAACGCTAATGACCGAGCAACTCGCATAATGTTCTTCGCCCTGTGTGGGCGAAGTGTGACGTCACAATCTGCATAATATTAAAAAAAACAAAAGACGAAGAAAAAACTTTTTAGGACGACTAAGTCCTAAAAAAGAGTGAGCGTAGCATCACTCTCCTTAATAAATACAAGATGAAAATCTTAGAAATAATTGGTGCTTTATCAAGAGTTGGTGGATATTTAATGAATCCTGTAACTACTAAAGGAATATCTCAAACGGCTAAACTGTCTAAAGACACATTGCCTTTTAAAAATGCTGCTAAAGCAACTAAAGCTGGAGAAAAGGCTGCAAAAAACATGCGTAAGGTTATACCTTTCGCTAGTAAAGGTGGGTGGATTGAGAAAACTCTGACTAAGTCTTTTGTAAACAGAAATCTTAAAGCTCTCAATGCTGCTAAAGCAGAAATTGCTCGTAATGGAACACAGGTATTTGGTGATACCATATTCAAATTATTTTGGGCAGCGAACATTTGGGACGCAGTCACTGATTATTATGCAGCAAAGCAAATATTATTAGAAAATCCACCTCCTGATGCTGATGCTCAGTTGAAAAAATTACAAGGTCAATTTATGGCACAAGTTTTATTACCTGGAATAGCCATGGGTGGTGCAAAATTATTAGGAATGATTCCTAATGCATTGGCCAGCGTAGCAAAGTCATCACCGGGAACTACATTACCTAAATTGGGTATGACTATAAATGTAGCCACTGATTTCATAGTTAGAGCAGGAGCAGCCGGTGCACTGGCAGTATTCATGACTGATGAAGGTAAACAAAAAATTTCAGAATGGTTAGGTGGAGTTATAGATGGTCTAGGATTTGTTAGTTCTCCATTGTTTACTCTACTTGAATATGCAGTACCGGCATTAGAAATGGCCACAGGTATGAAGGCTCCACAGGTGGTTAAGAATTTTGTAGCGCAACCAAAAGCACCTGCTGCTGGTGCTCAAGGTGGTTCAGATCAAAGTGGAGTTGCAGGATCTGTACTAGGCGCACTGGCAGGTGGCGGCACCTTGGATGATATTGCAGCCACCAAATTTGCAGATATGGTCACTAAAAAATAAATCACACTAAAGGTAACCCACTCTTTTTAGTATTTTCTATATTGTTCTTGATAATGTCATTGAGTATGGCACGATCTTCTGCGCTATATACATGAAACAAATCCTCGGCAGTGACACCACCTCTCATGTACCAACTTATAGTAAAAATATCGTCTTTAATTCTTTTTGTGGCTAATTCCATATCCTTGAAAAAATCTTCAAGTTCAGAATCTGGGATATAAATTAGCCTCTGGCGAAAAAATTTGCCTGATCCATTGTTATACTGATTTTACTTTGATGACTGCACTCTGGACATTGTACATCTTGTTCTGGAATATCCCATTGACGTTTATTTGCTTCTAGTTTTTCTTTTATTTTTTTATAAAATTCTTTGTCACTATTTCTAATCCATTCACTGATCATTTCTTTATCATCTACCAGTTGATCAGGTAATTGAACATGTTCTATACTAATTTCAAATAGTTCAACTTGCATTTCTGCTATACGTTTGTAGATATCATCTTGAGTTTGCAGTGTTTGTTCTTCGTTGCCAGCACTTTCCATCTTGCTAAGTTGATATAGCATTTTTTGTAGTTTGTAATTTTCTACATTAAACTTAGTAACTTCTTCATAGCGCAAAGGTCTAATTGTTACTTGTAGTTCACCTAGATCAATTTTTCCATCGTAGACCTGTTCACTTAGGTATGATAATACTTGCCCCAAATTCACAGTGTAATCATTCATACTTTGACAGTTTGGACATCTATGCATAACGTCCATCTCACTGCCATAAGTGGCTATTCTTATAGCAACAAGTAAGCAGTCAACATCAATACTGGGCATATTCCAAGCATTTTTAATATATGGGCAGCAACTTTCAATAACTTTTACACTACTTTCACCGTTAAATAAAGCATCAGGCGTTTTCATCAATATTTCGTCCATACCAGTCATACCAAAAATTGGGGCATTTGCACTGTTACCGACAAAATCTTGTTCACCATAGTAGGCACCTTTGCTGGGTAAAGCAATGTAAATTTTAGGTTGTCTAAAGTATTTCTGTAGAGGGTTTCCTTGTGCCATAAAAACTCCGATAAATAATTAATGTTATTTATAAACACACATATCTGGTAAAAAAATATGGCCAATGATGACGATAGAAAAGCCGCAGCAGCGGCCAAAGAAGTCAGCAGTGCCTTTGGAGGTGTATCCAAGGTCATAGGTAGAATTGTACCTGGTTTTAGTCAATTGGGTACAGAACTCGATGGCATGACTAAGGCCTTTACTATCTTAAGTAATACAGGTAACGCATTTAACAATGATATGATAGGTATGCGTGCGGCTGCTGCTCAGGCACGCATGACATTGGATGAATATGCCAAGGTTGTTGAAGATAATCGTAAAGCATTTACAGGTTTAGGTGGTAGTGTTAGCCAAGGTACTAAGGTATTTGGTGAATTTAGTAAATCATTTTTTGAAAGTGGAATTACTGAAAATCTTAGACAGATGGGTTATACCAGTAAAGACCTAAATGAAATACTGGCAACACAAATAGGATTTCAAAAATCTACTACAGATAATAGCATAGATGGCCAAATGCGTACGGCTAAGGCTGCTACTGAACTTGGTCAAGAAATGGATCTTGTGGCCAAGTTAACTGGTGTTAGTCGTAGAGAGCAGGAAGAAAAACTTAAAAAGGCTGCTGTAGATGGTCAAGTAGAAGCCAAGTTTAGGTTAATCGGTGCTCAACAAGGTGCCGATGCAGAAAAAGAAGCACGGGCCAATTATGCCAAACAGATCCTTGCTGCTGATGCAATGGGACAAGGACAACTGTTTAAAGAATTCTTTGCCACAGGAACAGCAACCAGTCAAGAAGCGCAGGAGCAACTAGCATTATTTGGTGATGCTAGTATGAAAACCGCAGAGAGTGCTCAGCAATTGAGTCAGGCTCAAATAGAACTTAGCAAGAGTTCAATGGAATCTGCCAAGATTGCTAACATGAAGAATCAGTCAGATACTACACTAATGACCATTGCTGCCACCGGTGTAGGTAGTGCCAGTAAGGCTGTTATAAAGAATATTGAAATTAATGATGCTGCTTATCAAGGCATGAAAACTTTCATGAAGGGTACAGAAGATGTAATCGAAGCCATGAAAAAGCAGAAAGATGCTATCATTGCAGAACAACAGAAACGAAATACATTTACTGAAACACTAATTACAACCAATAATAGGCTACAGGATTTTAGAGCAGGTCTTGTTAAGGCATTTGTTGAGATTGTTAATAAGAGTGGTGAAACAGGTACTCTCAAAACTGTTAATACTTTTGTAAAACAACTACCTGGATCAGTTGATGCTAAAACAACCAATCAAGAATTACTGGATAAGTTCAAGATTGATAAAGGCAAGGATAACCTTGCCAATAGAACAGAAAATGTTCTAACTGAAGGACCTATTGCTGATTTCTTCCAGGGTGTTGATACACTGGCAAAAGAAGGTATACAGGCAGTAATCAAAGGTGGTCTAAAGTTAATTGAAGTTGGCAGTGATTTACAAAAGAGTGTGGAAGCAAATCGTCAACAGGCATCAGGTATCCCGACAAAAACTGAACCAACAAAAACTGATCAACCTCCACTCAAGAGTCGTGAAGGTGGCAGTATTGAAATGGCTGGTACCATGTTTGAGGATTGGGGCAAAGGCACTCTAGCAGAATTACACGGACTAGAATCAGTAATTAAGCCAGATCAAATGATGAACTTTGCTAAGGGTATGAGTCAACAAGGTGCTAGCACTGCCTTTAACAATATGAAAGGTATGTTGGCAGGTCAAAATAAAGACACAACAAAAGGTATCGATATTGCCAAACTTGTTGGTGATATTAAGACTAGTGTAGGCAAAGTTGAGATCATTAATTGGCCCAAAGATTTAATTAGTGAAGTAGAAATTAAAGCACCACCAGCAGCAGGTGCAGCAGCAAAACCTGCTGAATCTAAACCCAGTACAACAGAAGAAGATAAAGCCAAGGCTGCTGCTGAGGCTAAGGAAAGAGAAAAAAGAACAGCAGAAGAAAGAAGAAAAGACGAAGAACAAGAAGCCAAGTTTAGAATAATTGGCATTCGTGATGGTGCTGAAGCAGAGAAAAAGGCTCGTGATGATTATAACAAACAAAGAGAACAACAAGAATCTAGTACACAATCACGCACAGAAAAGGCTGCTCGTGCTGCTGAAGAAGTTACAATTAAGAGTGGTGATACATTAACAAGTCTTGCTAAAAAATATAATATCAGTGTAGAAGAATTGATGAAGGCTAATCCTGCTATCAAGGATGCTAATAAGTTTACAGCAGGTGCAAAATTAATTATACCAAGTGTAGAGAAAAAAGAAACAACTACTAATGATATTGCCAAGAAGGCACAGACAGAAGCAGAACAAGCGCAGGTTAAACAGCAAGAACAAGAAGCCAAGTTTAGAATGATTGGCATAGAAAAAGGCGAGCAAGCAGAGAAAAAAGCTCGTGAAGATTATGCTAAAGAACAAGCACAACAAGCAGCCCTAGCCAAGTGGCGTGAGGATGAGTTAAAGATTAGAATAACAGGTATACGTGAAGGTGCTGATGCAGCCCAACGTATGCGTGATGCTATAGAAAAAAGAAATCAAGAAGACACAGTCAAAGTTTCTAAAACTAGTGAAACTAAGGTAACTGTAAATGGTAAAGATGTAGATCCTAATAGTAAAGAAGGTCAGATAGTTTTAAAACAAATGGAAGATAGTAAGGCCAGATTAGAAACTATGATGAATAGTCTAATGAATGGTGTTGTAGAAAAACGCACTGAACCAAAGCAACGACCTACAGAAGTAAAAATGTCTGATATGCCAAACTTTGACAATTTTATAGCAAAGTTACAAGGCAAGTTGACTACAAGTTTTGAATCAAAAAATACTGAAACAAAATTAACTGTAAATGGTAAAGATGTAGATCCCGATAGTGCAGAAGGCAAAGAGGCTATGGCTCAATTAGATGAAGCCAAGTCAAGAATGTTTGGACTTTTTGGAAATATAAAAACTAATTTTGAGGATGTAGAGAAACTGTCCAAAGAAAGTAATGAAGAATTAAAAAGTATGTTCACTGACATGATTCCTATAACAGAAATGCAGAGTCAGCAAAGTGAATTTAAGAGTAACTTTACTGATGAGCAGAAAAAATTCATAGATGATTATCAAGGTATGAGCAAAGATAATCAAGATTTTATGAAGTCTGCACTAGAAAGAAGCAATGGTATTGATCGTGAAAGTATAGAAAAACACAATGATATTGTAGCAGATTTACAAAAGAAGAAAAACGAAAGAGAATTAACTGCTGAAGAAGAACATCAATTAAGTGAAAGTGAAGCCATAGCACGAAATATTTCTGATGATGTTAGACGACGTCAAGAACAACTTGATATGATCAATAATATGTCTTCTCTAGCAGATCAAGTTGAGTTGGAAAGATTAGATGATTATGCACGTAAAGAACTAGCAACGATGCAAGCATCAGATGCAGAAAAGTTAGATGCAACTAAGGCTGCTAATGATCTGATACATGCACAATTCTTATTAGCTAATGATGCCATACTTGATAGTGTTGGAGGTATGACAGATGCTGCCATTGCTGCTCAAGATGTTTTTATGCAGGAGATCAATACATTATTTGATATGCCTAGTGATGCAGCAGCAGAACATCAACAAGCATTATTAGAAGAAGCCAATGCATTATTTGATATTCCTGAGAGTGCTGATACTGCGGTTAAAACCAGAGGTATAGGAGGTCTAGGTGGTGAAGCCATAAATCAAGCAGTACAGGATCTAGCAGATCAAGTACAAGGGTTAAAAGAGTTTGAAGAAGATGAAGGTGGTGAAGCCATTGGTGGAGAAATGGACAGTGCCTTTGCAAAGGATGAGGATAGTTATGTAGCACAAGCACTTCAAGATTTTCAAGATTTAATTCCTGATAGTATTGTAGATGATGCAGCCTTTGCATCAGGTCCCGGTGATGCCAGTGCAGCGGGATTTGATGCATATGCGCCAAGCGATGTAAATGCAGCAGGTATAGATTTTGCTGACGGTGGTCCTAATGATGCTAGCGTAGCAGGTATTGATTTTGTTGCAGAAGGAACTAAAAAGATTGAATCTGCAATGAAGTCTTTAGAAGGTAGCTTGCCTCAGGCCAAGTCATTAGAAAAAGAAGGCCCTAAATCTACTCCAAACTATAGTAGTATTGACATGGGAGCATTTACATTAGGTCCAGATGGTATGCCTATTCCCAAGGCTAAAGCACAAGGACAGGCTGCTGCCAATGCTGCAAAACAAGAAAAAGATGAAAAGAAATCTGAGGATAAAAAGGCTACGCAAGCCAGTGTTCGTGCAGCAGATAATGAAATAGACAAAGATAATGAAACTAAAAAAGAAGGTGAAGGTGAGAAAAAAGTCACTAAAACTCTAGATGATGTAGTAAAGGCTCTAGAAGTATTAAATAGTAACGTAGGAAAATTGACCAGCAAGGTTGAAGAGTCTGCCAAACAACAGGTACAGGCTACAAGGAGTTTGAATGGCAATCTTTACAATATGTAAGGCATAATATATGAGTTGGCGAAGATATTTCACACCTGTTAACAACGATGATCAAGGTGGTAATTTAAGTCCATTAACTACTAAAAATGGTAATAGACCTGGACCTGCACGTAGCAACTACAGCAGTTTTCTTCCTGACATTTACACTGGTACCCCTAATCGTATTGAAAGATATATGCAATATGATACAATGGATATGGATCCAGAAGTTAATAGTGCCCTTGACATACTTGCAGAATTTTGTACACAAAAGAATAGAGAAAATAATACAACTTTTAGCCTAAGTTTTAAAGATCGTGCCACAAATACAGAGATACGTGTGCTACGTGAATACTTACAACAATGGTTTAAACTACAACAATTTGACACAAGATTTTTCCGTATAGTAAGAAATACTTTAAAGTTTGGTGATGCTTTTTTTATTCGTGATCCTGAAACACAAAAGTGGTTTTATATAGATCCTAGCAAATTAGTTAAAATTATTGTTAACGAAAGTGATGGTAAAAAGCCAGAACAATATGTTATACGTGACATAAATCCTAATTTTAAAAATCTTGTAGCAACTCAAATACAACAAAGTCCGCATCAAACTAACAATAGAGGTAGTAATTATATTGCTGGTGGTGGTATGGCTCGTGGGGCTACAGGAGCATATCCAACTCAGTATGGTGATCGTTTTAGTTTGAACGAAAATGAGCAGGCAATTGATGCTGCTCATGTAATACACTTGAGTTTAAGTGAAGGCCTTGACAACAACTATCCATTTGGTAATAGTCTTCTTGAACAAGTTTTTAAAACATACAAGCAAAAAGAATTACTTGAAGATGCTATTCTAATCTATCGTATACAACGTGCTCCAGAACGTAGAATTTTCTATATTGATGTGGGAAATATGCCCAGTCATATGGCTATGAGCTTTGTTGAGCGTGTAAAGAATGAAATACATCAGAGACGTATACCTAGTCAAAATGGTGGCGGCGCCAACATTATTGACAGTGCCTATAACCCATTAAGCATAGGTGAAGACTACTTCTTCCCACAGACAGAAGGAGGTAGAGGAAGTAAAGTAGATACACTAGCAGGTGGTACAAACCTTGGTGAAATTGATGATTTAAGATATTTTACAAATAAATTATTTAGAGCATTACGTATACCCAGCAGTTATTTGCCCAGTGGTCCAGATGATGGACAGCAACAGTACAATGATGGTCGTGTAGGCACTGCTTATATTCAAGAACTACGTTTTAACAATTACTGTATGCGACTACAAAACCTGTTGACTAGTGTGTTTGATGAGGAATTTAAGAGATTTTTACATTATCGTGGTGTAAACATTGATACTAGTCTATTTGAATTAAAGTTTCAAGCACCACTTAATTTTGCTGCTTATCGTCAAAGTGAGATGGATGGACAGCGCATCAACACCTTCAATACCATACAGGCTGTGCCCTATATCAGTAAGCGTTTTGCCTTGAAGAGATTCCTTGGTTTAAGTGAAGAAGAGATGGCGGAAAACGAAAACTTATGGCGTCAAGAGAAAGGCATGGCACCTATTACTGGCACTGATGCTAGTGGTGAACTACGTGGTGCAGGACTAAGTGCAGCAGGTATTGACAGCGATTTGGAGATGGCAAGTGATACTACAGCACCAGAGGATATGACAGCAGGTATGCCTGGAAGTATGCCTCCAGGAACCGATACAGGTATGGGAATGGCGGCTCCAGCAGCGGCCAGCCCAGTGCCAATGTAATAAATACACTATGATTCTTCGAGAACTTTTTTACTTAGATCCTGAAACAAACAAAGTAGGCAACGACTTTAGGTTTGATTCAGCACGGGATCTTGAAGAATTACAGCGTAGTGACACAAGAAAAACTAGGTTGACACTAAAACAGATAAATGATTTACGTAAGTCTTCGGAAGCACACATTTTAGAAACAGAAGAAGAAATGGAATTTGTTCAAAAAATGTATGGTACTGAACCTGCGCAGCCTGCCGCCTAAATAATTTATAAGGAACAATTATGCAACCATTTGAACATGGGCCTATTGAAGGTCTAATCTGTCAACAACACAAAAATTTTCAACATCCTTTTCGTAAATTTTTCAATGAAGTAAAACCTACAACAGTAGTAGAAATTGGTATTGGACAAGGTGCTACAAGTCTAGCATTAAACAGAATTTTAAAAGAAGTTGGTCATGAATATGAAATGATCAGTTATGAATTATACCCACAAGGATGGTATAGTAAGCTTAGTAATGAAGGCATTACTGTTAGAATTTGTAATCTTTTTACAGATGATTATCAAAATATTCGTGATAGCAATCGAGATGAAATTGTAAATAACCTACAACGACCAGGTACAACTGTCCTACTCTGTGATGGTGGTTTAAAGAAAATGGAAGTAAATTTGCTTACAGATTATTTGAAGCCAGGTGACTTTGTAATGGCACATGATTATGTAAGAAATAAAGAATATTTTGAAGAAGCCATTCATCGTCGCATATGGAATTGGTGTGAGATTACTGATGCTGACATTCAAGAAACTATTGATAGGAATAATCTTGAAGTTTATATGCGTGATGAATTTCAAAATGTAGCTTGGATGTGTCGTCGTAAACCACTATGAGACGAAATTTCGTGTTCGGCAATGGCAGAACACGATTAAACATAGATTTCGATGAGGTTAGGCCGTATGGTTTAATCTACGCTTGTAATGCAGTATACAGAGAATATACTCCAGATTTTCTAGTATCAGTTGATCGTAAAATGATTGATGAAATTGCTAAAAGCAATTATCAACTTAAACACGAAGTCTGGACTTATCCATTTGTGTCAAAATCTCATTATAAAAAATTTAATTTTATAGATCCTAATTTAGGATGGAGCAGTGGTCCCACTGCTCTAAATTTGGCTACCAAAAATAAGCCTAATGAAATTTATATTTTTGGTTTTGATTTTGAAGGTTTAGAAGGCAAGTTAAACAATGTTTTTGCTGATACTGAAAACTATAAACGTAATGTGGACCCAGCAACCTACTATGGTAATTGGCACAAGCAAACAGAAACTATAATTAAAGATAATCCTAATTTGAACTATATAAGAGTAAGCATTCCAAATTTCTTTAAACCAAAGTGGAGGTATGATAACTATTCTGAAATAAGTTATGAAGAATTTAGGAAATTATTAGAAGGATGGAAGAAAATACGCTAATTTTCTGCCATTATATACCGTTTTTTACAGATATATGTAAATATTAGTTGACAGCTCATTACCTATAGGAGACCAAAATGGGAGATCGTTCAAAGTTCGAACAGATGCTTGAATACCTTATTAATGATGAGGAAACAAAAGCACGAGAGTTATTTCATGATATAGTTGTGGCCAAGAGCCGCGAAATCTACGAGAATTTGTTAGCCGAAGACTTCGAAGAGGAAGAAGAAAGCCAAGAAGAAGGTCGTTATAACGATGATGATGACGTAGAAGAGAATATGGGCATGATGCCACCTCCTGAAGAGGAAGGCATGATGGGTATGCAAGACGCCACAGATGACATGTTAGGCGACATAGAAGGCGGCGACGACATGGACGGTGACATGGACGATATGGGCGGCGACGACATGGACGGTGACATGGACATGGGTGCTGGTGGAGAAGAAGAACTTGGTGACCGTCTAGATGACCTAGAATCAGAATTAGAAGCCTTAAGAGACGAATTCGAAAGCCTAATGGGTGACGAAGGCGGTGAAGAAGGTGATGACATGGGCGACATGGACGATATGGGCGACATGGACGACGAAGCAGAAAAAGAGAATTTAGTTGTTGAACCAACAGTAGCTGGTGGTGCTACACCTGTAAGACAAGGTCCACATGGCAATATCAAACAAGATACAAGAGACCGTGCTGCTATGGAAAAGCGTGGTGACGATGACGACGACGATGATGATGATGAGAAAACTGACGAAGATTTTATTCGTGAATATGTAGAAAAAGTAGGTGGTGGTAACTATAACACCTGGGGTAAGATGGGTGATGATGGTGCTAACACAAAGAGTATTATCGACAATATGAAGAATGATATGGGCGGTACAACTGCTAACATTCTAAATGGCGGTGAATACAAGGGTAAAGAAGTAGGTGCTGGTAGTACAATTGAAGGCAATGGTGTTTTCAAACAAGGAAAGCCACAACTACAAGATGGTGGTAACATCAATGTTCCAGGCGGCAAGGCTGGTAAAACAGCGTTCAAGAAGAGAGAGCCAGGACATGGACCAGAGAAGAAAGGTCCAGCAGAAGGCCAAGGTTGGGGTTCAGGATCAGGTGGTCCACAAGGACAAGTAGGTGGTATTAATACTAAGAGTCCTATTAATGGCGCACCAAAAAGAGCCAAGTAAACACAGATAGATGAGTTACTTACGAGAAAACTTGAGTTTCGATCAGGCGAGAGTCGTGGTCGAAAGTCAAGGTGAAAACGGCAAAGACCTTTATATGAAAGGTATTTGTATTCAAGGTGGTATCAAAAATGCCAACCAGAGAGTATATCCTGTTGATGAGATAGAGCGAGCTGTCAAAACTTTGAACGATCAAATCGCAGGAGGTTACAGCGTTCTCGGTGAAGTAGATCATCCAGATGACCTAAAGATCAATTTGGACCGTGTCAGTCACATGATTACAGAAATGTGGATGGACGGTCCAAATGGTTATGGCAAGTTTAAGATACTGCCAACACCCATG
>Ga0172372_10000553_pt1 | contig 57415 bp, 50 predicted proteins | sample LakKiv5m_2_FD_114544 | JGI IMG/M metagenome (GOLD analysis project Ga0172372, IMG submission 114544) | Freshwater microbial communities from Kabuno Bay, South-Kivu, Congo - kab_092012_9.5m | ecosystem: Environmental > Aquatic > Freshwater > Lake | place: Democratic Republic of the Congo...
AAACTGGGGGCAAACCATCACACAGTTATCGATTTACTTTGAAGGTAGGCACTTGCGGAGCAGTGCTCCTCATATAATCAAACTCTAGCCAATTCGGCTGACACAGAATTTTGAACGCTCTCTAAGTCGAAAGCTTTAAAGTGGTTTTCAAGCTTTTTTGAAAAATTACAACTTCTCCTAAAGCAACGTCTAATCCGATGCCTTATTTTGCAATTATTTCCTTCAATACCTACAGTGAAAAACTTACCAATACTTTGCTGACACGCTCTGTATCCGCAATATCTCTTACACCACTACCTCTAACCATCAGGTGTAGTATTTTATTTGTTATACCAGAATGACAACCTCGATAACTAAGAGCATGATCACCAATAAACTGACGCTTGCAGTTTTTGCATTGATAGTTTTGCTTGCCATATAGTTTGAGGCCATTTTTCTTTATACTGTCACTTAGACAGGTTGGACATTTGATTTCTAGTGTTATTTGCATCTCACTATCTTATCAAAAGCCAACCTGTTTTTTTCAGCATACTTTTTGAAACACCACCAAAAAACCAGGTTAAAAAAGTCAGCTTTAAGCTTGTCTGAAGCAATGACCATTGTCATTTTATTTCATCAATCCGGTTTTAGATTCTTCAAATATTTTTATTGCCAAATGATCGTTCCATTCTGGAAATCTGCTTTATTGTTTGAACCCCAATAAGCCAACTTTCCAAAATATGCTAAAAGGCTAAGTGGATTTCATCGAACTCAGGTTATTTTAGCTCTGCATAATCCCGCTGACACCGGTCACAATCATATCAATGGCAATGGTCCCAATCAGCAAGGCAGCCAGACGCCCGACAATATCGACATACAGATCAATATAATTGGAATGTTTATGCTGCAAATGATCATGTGCATATTTCATTAAAATAAGCAGGCTACAGGTCAGAAACAGCGTCACAAAAATCACCAGCACCAGTTGCCACAGGTTTAGCTGAATTCCGGTGATAACGGCGGCGCTAATAGTTCCCGGGCCAATCATAAACGGCATGGCAATGGTGCCAGCCAAATGATGCGGCGCACCACGCATCACCCCAATGGTATCGGCACCTTCAAACACATAGCGGTAACCGATCACCAGAAAAATAATCCCGCCAAAAATCTGGAAAGATTCAAAACGGACATGCAGAACATCATGAAAAAAGGCTTCACCGGTTTTGGCGAAAATAATAAATACCACAAAGCTGATTAAACTGCCCTGAATCAGGGCGCGATTAAACACTCGGGCCTCGGAATTACGGATAATGCCGAGCATATAAATACTCATTAAAAATGGGTTTAATAATGAGAAAAACAGTGCAAAGGCGTGAAGCGATTCAGACATCCTACAGATTCCTTATTGATCCGGGTCTGGAAAGAGCGGGCGCTTGCCTGGACTAATCCGGTTGATGTGCAAGAACATCAGATGGCGCTCGTATTTATCCAGAATGTCGTTAATGACCTGTTCCTTGCTATAACCCACCAGATCATTGCCTTGCGAGCCTTCAAACAGATAGGTTTCCAAACGGTAATAGTATTTCTTGGTGCGTTTACCGCGTGAACTGAAGTTGGGCGTGTCATAACGGATTGGCCAGATCTGATAAACAAAGTTTTCTTCTTCATCCAACTGAATGGTTAAATCCAGATGTGACAGTTCCGGTTCATCATCCAGGGCTTTTTCCACCAGATCGACCTGAATGCCTTTGTTGATGAATTCTGTGGCCACCGCCTGCATTGCCGGTTTACAGACCTCTTCCAGCATTTGCTGGGTTTGCGATAAATTGGCATGCAGCATTACCCGGCTGAGGCGTTTTTTCCAGTTAAAAATGTCGACATTGCCAACCACGGGTGCCGCATTCATGCTGGTACTGGCCTGACGGAAATCTTCCAGCCTTAATGATTTGTACAAACCCGCCATCACAAAGAAAATTACAAAGCTAAAAGGCAGCCCCATAATAATGGTGGTGTTTTGCAGCGCAGTCACACCATTGGCCATCAGCATGGCCAAGGTCAGTAAACCAATCGCCAGCGCCCAGAATACACTTAACCAGCGCGGTGAATCATGTTCAATATTGCTAAATTTGGTAGTGAAATTCCCCAGCACCAGCGCACCTGAATCGGCAGAAGTCACATAAAACAGCAAACCGGTAATGGTGGCAACGCCGGCCAGAAACGGGAACCACGGATATTGGGCGAGCAGGTCATAAAAACCGTGCGCCGGATTGGCCAATACGGTGGTGGCCAGCTGGGTATTGCCATCAAAAATCACGCTGTGCAGGGCGCTATTTCCGAAAATCGACAGCCAGGTCAGGGTAAACAGCAGTGGAATAATTAAGGTACCGGCCACAAATTCACGGATGGTTCGGCCACGGGAAATCCGTGCCAGGAACAGGCCGACAAATGGCGACCAGGCAATCCACCAGGCCCAGAAAAACAGGGTCCAGCTGTTCATCCATTCTTTCGGTTGCTGAAATGGAAAACTGGTTAAGGACAGTTGCGGGAACTGGCTAATATAGTCACCAAAGTTTTGGATTAACGCTGCCAGTAAAAACTCGGTATTGCCCATCACTAGAATAAACAACAGCAGACCAATCGACACATAAATATTGACTTCAGACAGAATCCGGAGGCCTTTATTTACCCCAGAAGCCACTGAAATTGCAGTAATAATCACTGCAACGGCAATCAGTGCCGACTGGATCAGCAGGTTTTCCGGCACATCAAACAGCACATGCAGGCCGTAGTTGAGCTGAACCACACCAATCCCGCAGGTGGTGGCAATACCGAAAATGGTGCCCAAAACGGCCGCAGTATCGACACTATGTCCAATCCAGCCATTAATACGCTTGCCAAAAATCGGATAAAGCGCTGAGCGGATGGTTAGAGGCAGGTTATAGCGATAACTAAAATAACCCAAAGCCACGCCAACCAGGGCATACATGCTCCAGCCAGTTAATCCATAGTGGAACAGGGTCCAGACCATCGACTGGCGCGCAGCCTCAAAAGTTTGACCCTCGCCAACAGGTGGATTCATATAGTGAGACAGTGGTTCGGCCACCGAGAAGAACATCAGGTCAATCCCGATTCCGGCCGAGAACAGCATTGCCGACCAGCTCAGCAGGCTAAATTCCGGCTTGGAATGTTTGGGACCTAATTTGATGTCGCCATAACGGGACAGGGCAATAAACAGTACAAAGACCAGATATAAGGTGGCCGCCAGCAGGTAATACCAGCTAAAGGTCCGACTGACCCAGTTCAAGATTTGGGTAATGAGCTGATTCGCCTGGTCATTAAATAAAATCGTAACCAGCGAAAACAGCAGGATGAGTGTTGCCGAAAGAAAAAAGACAACTTTGTTCAGACTATCGGTCGTCTGTTCAGTTTTCTTTTGCATAAATCTGTGACCATATTTTTTTAATTCGGATCTACAGCGCAGTGTGTTTTGGCTTAACCAGACTATAGGCATGGCTCTCATTACAAACATTTGCAAATGAAAAACAAACTGAGCTGTACATCAGGAAGCAGACGGGACTATAATTTATTTTAATTGAACGTTCAATTAAAATAACGTTTTTATATGTTACCTTGCCTTGTGCATGATTTTTATTAGTCAGGTCGATCTTATGCCTAAAGTTGGTATGCAACCGATTCGTCGTCAACAGCTGATTGATGCCACCTTATCTGCCATTAATGAACTGGGTTTTGCTGAAGCGTCTATCAGCCAGATTGCCCAGCGGGCAGGTGTGTCTACAGGCATCATCAGTCATTATTTTCAGGGCAAGCATGGCCTGATTGAAGCGACCATGCGTTATTTGCTGCAACAGCTGGGCGATGCCATTTCTGCCAGTTTAAACGCCGCAGAAAACACGCCGGAGCAGCGCCTGATTGCGATTGTGCGTGCCAATTTCTCGGCCGAACAGACCGATAAGGCCGCCATGAAAACCTGGCTGGCATTCTGGGCCAACAGTATGCATCAACCTGACTTGCACCGTTTGCAGCAGGTTAACCATTACCGCCTGCATTCCAATATCAAGCATGAGTTTGCCAAACAGCTGGACCGCGAGCAGGCCGAACGCGCCGCGCAGGGTCTGGCCGCACTGATTGACGGTTTCTGGTTGCGCGGTTCCTTAATGACCACTGAACTGGATGCCGATTTACCTATTCAGATTTGTGCCGAGTATATCCGTCAGCAACTCAATATTCACTAAATTACGAGGAGAACCAATTGATGCAATTCAATACACAACGACCTTATATTCACGGTCAGTTTGTCGATGCTTTATCCTCTGAAACATTCCAAAGTATTAATCCGGCCAATGCTGAGGTGTTGGCCACCATTCAGGCATGTAACCATGCCGATGTTGATCGGGCAGTACAGTCTGCCAAACAGGGACAAAAAGTCTGGGCAGCCATGACCACCATGCAGCGTTCACGCATTTTAAATCAGGCCGTAGCCATTTTACGGGCACGCAATGATGAGCTGGCAGAAATTGAAAGCTTGGACAGTGGCAAGCCTTTAAGTGAAACCCGTAGCGTTGATATTGTAACCGGGGCAGATGTGCTGGAATATTATGCCGGCATTTTACCAGCGCTCGAAGGCCAGCAAATTCCGTTAAGAGAAAGTTCTTTTATTTATACCCGCCGTGAACCGCTGGGTGTGGTGGCCGGTATTGGCGCCTGGAATTATCCAATCCAGATTGCGTTATGGAAATCTGCACCGGCCTTGGCCGCAGGCAATGCCATGGTGTTTAAAGCCAGTGAAATTACCCCACTCACCGCATTAAAACTGGCCAAAATTTATAGTGAAGCCGGAGTACCGGACGGCGTCTTTAATGTGGTGACCGGTGGTGGCGATGTGGGTAGTTATCTTACTGAGCATTCGGAGATTGCCAAAGTATCCTTTACCGGCGGTGTGAGTACCGGTAAAAAAGTAATGGCACAGGCAGCGGCGTCCAGCTTAAAAGAAGTCACCATGGAACTTGGTGGAAAATCACCGTTAATTATCTGTGAAGATGCCGATCTGGATCTGGCTGCCGATATTGCCATGATGGCCAATTTCTACAGTTCTGGACAGGTGTGTACCAATGGAACCCGGGTGTTTATTCCTAGTGCATTAAAAGCCGCTTTTGAAGAAAAGATTCTGCAGCGCATTCCCTATGTGCGCATGGGTCAGCCTTTAGACCCGAACACTAATTTCGGGCCACTATCCAGCTTTGCGCATATGGAAAAAGTATTGCATTACATTGAGCTGGGCAAACAGCAGGGCGCTCGTCTGTTAACAGGCGGGCAGCGCGCAGCGGCAGCTGAATTTGCGCACGGGGCTTTTGTCGAACCCACAGTATTTACTGATTGTCATGATGAAATGTGCATTGTTCAGGAAGAAATTTTTGGCCCGGTTATGAGCATCTTAAGCTATGACAGCGAAGATGAAGTAATCCGCAGAGCCAATGCCACCACCTATGGTCTGGCTGCTGGTGTGGTCAGTCCGGATTTAAGCCGTGCCCACCGTATTATTCATCAGATTGAAGCGGGGATTTGCTGGCTGAATACCTGGGGCGAATCTCCGGCAGAAATGCCGGTCGGTGGCTATAAACAGTCAGGCGTTGGCCGTGAAAATGGTCTGGTGACCTTACAGCACTATACCCAGACCAAATCGGTTCAGGTGGAACTGAGTCCTTTCCAGTCTGTATTTTCAGCTTAAGGGAGGACCATGCTGCATGAACTATGACTATATTATTATTGGCGCAGGTTCTGCCGGGAATGTGCTGGCGGCTCGATTAACCGAAGATCCGGACACGACGGTGTTGCTCCTGGAAGCAGGTGGGCCGGACTATCGGCTGGATTTTCGTACCCAGATGCCTGCCGCGCTGGCTTATCCCTTACAGGGCCGGCGTTATAACTGGGCCTATCTGACCGATCCGGAACCGTATATGAATAACCGCCGTATGGAATGTGGTCGCGGTAAAGGCTTGGGCGGTTCCTCCCTGATTAACGGCATGTGTTATATCCGCGGCAATGCGATGGATCTGGAACAATGGGCCAGTTTGAAAGGACTGGAGCATTGGAGCTATGCCGATTGTCTGCCTTATTACAAAAAAGCCGAAACCCGAGATATTGGCGGCAATGACTATCATGGTGACAGCGGTCCGGTACAGGTCGCCACTCCGAAAGCCGGAAATAACGAGCTGTTTCATGCCATGGTCGATGCTGCGGTGCAGGCCGGCTATCCACGTACCGATGATTTAAATGGCTATCAGCAGGAAGGATTTGGTCCGATGGACCGTACCGTGACGCCGCAGGGACGCCGTTCCAGCACAGCGCGCGGTTATCTGGATATGGCCAGACAGCGCCCGAATTTAACCATTCGTACCCATGCCATGACCAATAAAATTCTATTTCATGGCAAACAGGCTATAGGCGTAGAATATTTCCAGGGACAAAGTACCGCGCAGCCACAGCAGGTCTTTGCTGAAAAAGAAGTGCTGCTCTGTGGGGGTGCCATTGCCTCTCCGCAAATTCTGCAACGTTCGGGGGTAGGCAATGCCCAGCATCTGAAAAGCCTGGATATTCCGGTGGTTCATGATTTACCGGGCGTGGGTGAAAACCTTCAAGATCATCTGGAAATGTATTTGCAGTATCAGTGCAAAAAACCGGTCAGCTTATATCCCGCCTTAAAATGGTATAACCAGCCAAAAATTGGCGCAGAATGGCTGTTTTTAGGTCAGGGTGTGGGTGCCAGTAACCAGTTTGAAGCCGGTGGCTTTATCCGCACCTCCGATGAGTTTGCCTGGCCGAATATCCAGTATCACTTTTTACCGGTCGCCATTAACTACAATGGCAGTAATGCCATTCAGCAGCATGGTTTTCAGGCACATGTTGGTTCTATGCGCTCTCCATCTCGTGGACGGGTCAAACTGCGCTCCAAAGATCCGTTTCAGCATCCAAGTATCCTGTTCAATTATATGAGTACCGAACAGGACTGGCGCGAGTTCCGTGATGCCATCCGCATTACCCGGGACATCATGCATCAACCGGCTTTAAATGCCTATCGCGGCGAAGAAATCAGCCCAGGCAAACAGGTACAAAGCGATGCCGAGCTGGACGAATTTATCCGTAACCATGCTGAAACCGCGTTCCATCCATCTTGCAGCTGCAAAATGGGTGAAGATGATATGGCGGTGGTCGATGGCTATGGGCGGGTACATGGACTGCAAAACCTGCGTGTGATTGATGCTTCGATCATGCCGCTGATTATTACCGGCAACCTGAATGCCACCACCATTATGATGGCCGAAAAACTGGCCGATCATATTCGCGCCAAACCGGCGCTGGCCAAATCTACGGCGCCATTTTACCGGGCCACTACACCAGTCCGGTCAATCTAGCCGCAACAGAACGCTTTGATCTCTTAGATCATTTTGATGTGCATTTTTATACACATCCTTTTTCTTAGTTAAAACCAGATATCCAACCATCCACACAGCTCACGGTCGGATGGTTGGCTGGATTTTTTACATTCAATCAGATTAAATTTTAAAACAATGATTCCATTTACAAGAACGGTGGTCGCCGCCGGATGTCTGTCATGTATCAGCATATCCAGCTGGGCCAATGATGCATCGTCTTCCTCTATTGATGTGTCTGGTCAGCTGACCGCAGTATCCAAATATGTGTCGCGCGGTCTGACCAATGCATCCGAAAATGAAGATCTGGCTTTGCAGGCCTCTTTAACCCTGGGTTACGGAAATTTTTATGCCGGTTATTGGGGCAGTACACTGGGTTATTCATACCGCGATTTACAGCAAGGCCGGCAATACAGCACCGATAAAATGGAACATGATTTTATTGTCGGGCATGTGTCAGATTTTAAAGGCCTGACTTGGGATCTGTGGAATGCGACCTATTATTATCCGGGTGGGGACAGTACCACCTCCAATGAACTGGGCCTGCGTGTCAGCAAGAATGTGAATGATCAGGCTACACTAACCTTCGGCGTGTCGACCTATTTATATGATGTGGTGTATATGAATCAGGGGGATACCTATGTCAGCCTGAACTATGCCCATCAGCTCAGTGATAAATTAACTGGAAATCTGGCCGTTGCCGGTTCTTATTTTAATGACTCCGGCAAATATGAAGGTCAGGAATTTTTAGATACCCAGACCCATACTGCTTTTCGTTTTGCCTCGGTCGGGCTGGATTATGCAGTTGCGCCGAATGTGAATGTCTTTTCCGACTTCATTCTGGGTGGTTATGACCGCAGTAAAATCAAACAGAAAAATCAGGTGGTTTGGGGCTTAAGATATAGCTTCTAATCTTAGTCCCCAATCATCAATCCTAACCCTTCAATTGGGCGTAGACGAGGGTTGCTCCGGCCGAATGCGAATGCTTAAACCCTGAGGCGGGTTTAGGCTTAAATCCATCTGGTAATGATGATGCTGGAGCAGCGCTTTGACCAAGGCCAGCCCTAAACCATGACCTTGTTGCTGGGCAGATTTACGCCAGAAGCGCCGGGTCATCTGGGTCAGTTCAGCGACAGTCAGCCCCTGACCATCATCTTGTACCAGCAGTTGCTGATTATGCATGGCAATTGCAATCCTGCTTAAGCCTTGGGCATGTAGCATGGCATTTTCCAGCAGATTTTTCAGGATGGTATGCAAGCTCAGCGGTGGCAATTGCAGGGTCTGCAGACTTTCCCAATCGACCTGTAATACACAATTTAAATGCGGATAAACTGGACTTAATTCCTCCATCACTTGCCTCAAAACCGGCGCGACTTCGGTGGTTTCCGAATCTGTGGCGGCTTGCGCAGCGTCATGATCGGTCTGGCTCAGTAATAACAATTGTTCCAGCAACTGCTGATAGCGCCAGATACTGCTTTCCGCCTGTTTCAGGTTTTCAATCAGCTTGCTGGCCTGCGCCGGATTCTGCTCGACCATCATCCGGCTGAGTTGTACATGGGTTTTAATTGCAGTTAAAGGACTACGCAGTTCGTGTGCGGCATAGGCGGTAAACAGTTTTTCATTTTCCAGACTATGGTGCAGGTTCTGAATCAGCTGATTGGAATTATCGACAAAGGGCTGGACTTCTTTGGGAATTTTACGCGCATCCAGATGTTGCAGATAATGCGCCGCATCTGACAGCGAATGCTGTTTATCTGCCAGTTGCTGGGCCATATCATCCAGAGGGCGGAATTCTTTACGCAGAATATGAATCACCAGCGCCATACAGATCAATAGCGATAACACCAGCGGAATCAGCACCGATTGCAGAATCTGTTGCAATAAAGAGGCTCTAAGCACCAGCCGTTCTGCGGCCACCACCTGAATATCGCCTTTACGCAGCACATAACTGCGCCATTCCACACCATTTTCCTGCCAGGTACTAAAACCCGGTTGCTGTCCGGTCAGTTGTTCCGGTGCGCCGCGGGTCCGAGCCACTACATACGGTCCCAGCGTAATATCCGAGCTAAACACCGACACCTCACAGGCAATCAGGTTTTGCGCATGATACTGTTCGGCCACCTGTTTTAAGGAATCGGGATTAATTTCCTGGAGCGGCAAATGCTGAATCAGCCGCGCTACCATTTGTGCAGAGGCAAACAGGCGCTGATCCAGCGTATCTTGCAGCCGCTGCTGCAAATCATAATACAGCCAGCAAAACACCAGACTCCACAGGCTAAGAAACACCACCATAAACATGCTGACCAGCCGCCATTTTAAACTGTAGTTCTGCATATTCAGCTCTCGGTTTCCGACACTTTAAACATATAGCCCACGCCACGAATGGTCTGAATCAGCTGCGGCTCTAGTTTCTGGCGTAAATGATAAATATGCACATTCAGCGCGTTGCTCTCGATACTGTCCTGATAGCCATACAGTTTATCGAGCAGCTGTTCATTTTTTAAAATCTGGTTGGGATGGCTCATCAGGGTTTCCAGCAAGCTGTATTCACGCCGTGACAGAGTCACCGGCTGCTGCTGGAACGTGACTTCCTGGGTATCGCGGTTTAACTGCAAATCACCCAGTTGTAAAAGATTGGAAGAAAAACCTCGATTACGCCGTGCCAGCGCATGAATACGGGCAATCAGCTCGTCCAGTTCAAAGGGTTTGGTCAGGTAGTCATCGGCCCCCAGATTTAAGGCTTCTACACATTGCCGGGTTTGATGCCGGGCGGTTAAAACCAGTACCGGCAGATGAATTTCATCCTGGCGCCACTGCTGCAGCAGTTCCAGACCGTCCTGATCAGGCAGGCCCAAATCCAGCAGGCACAGGTCGACCGCACTTTGCCGGATAAAATAATCGGCAGCACGCGCAGTAGCCACATGCTCAACTGAAATATTTAAATAGTCCAGCGCTGAACAGATACTTTGGGCAATATAAGGATCATCTTCGACCAGAACCACAAACATAGTTACTCTCCACCTGAAATCCTATTTTATAAATAATGAGCTATGTTAATGTTCTCTTAATTTAATCTTTTTAATAATGAATCGGGTTTTCTACAGAAAAATGGACGTCATGATTACGCGTGTAAGTGCTTTGCTTGTGGTTCTTTGTGCATTCTGGCCAGTCTGGTCACAGGCGCAGGAGTTCTTGCCATCCGATCAGGCGTTTCAGTTTCAGGCGCGTTCTATTAGCGATGATCAGGCGGAACTGCGCTGGACCATCGCCGAAGATTATTATTTATATCATGATCAGCTACAGGTGCGTAGCGATGCTGGTGCGCTAAAATTACAGCTGCCGGTGCCGGAAGATAAGAACGATCCGACCTTTGGCCAGACCAAGGTGCATTATCATCAGGTCAAGACCACGATTACGGTCGCGCCAAACCAGCAATTTAAAATTCAGTGGCAGGGCTGTGCCGAAAGCGGTTTATGTTATCCGGTGCAACGCGCCACCATTCAGACCGATGCGCAAGGCTTGTTGCCCCAGTCAGATGCGCCTTCAAGCGAACGGCGTTTATTAAGTGCCGCCAAACCGGTCGCGCTGGATGCACCGGCTAAAATTGAAGCGGCACCAAGTAAACCTGAAAAAACAGTACTGACAGCTACATCTGCTGCCGCCGAAGAAGCAGTCATTGAAAATGAGTCGATTGCCGCAGTAGAGAATACAGAGCCGACAAAACTCACTGATGCTGTCGCGGCTTCAGAAATTTCAGTCGTAGCGTCTAATCCGGTGCCGGCCAGTGAAATCGCAGGCGAGACACAAACGGCAGCCGCCGCGTCATTACAATCTGAATGGAACAACGACCAGTATTTTTTCAATTTACTCTCGGAACATCATTTATTTTTTAATCTGCTGATTTTTTTAGGTTTTGGTATTTTACTGGCCTTTTTACCTTGTTCTTTGCCACTGATTCCAATTTTGTCTGGCATTCTGGTACAGCGTCATCGTGGTTATCGTGCTGCGTTGATTGCGCTGGCTTTCGTACTGGGTATGGCCGCAGTGTATGCGGTGATGGGACTGGCGGTTGCACAACTGGGCTATAGTTTCCAGCGCTGGTTCCAAAGCCCGATCTTTATTGGCATCTTTGCGGTGCTATTTATCTTGTTTGCCTTGAACCTGTTTGGGGTGTATCAGCTGTCCTTACCACAAGGTTTATTACAACGACTGGACCGATGGCAGCAAAAACAGCAGGGCGGTACGCTGGTGGGTGCTGCGTTAATGGGGATGATTTCCGCGCTGATTGTAGGCCCGTGTATGAGCGCGCCTTTGGCCGGTGCTTTGCTGTTCGTATCGCAGTTGGATCAGCCAGTACTTGGCGCGACCTATCTGTTTGTACTGGGTCTGGGCCTCGGGATTCCTTTATTTATTGCCGCTGTATTTGGCGCTAAATATTTACCGAAACCGGGTTTGTGGATGGACCGGTTGAAATTCAGTTTCGGCTTTTTAATGCTGGCGCTGGCGGTTTATTTCGCCCGCCCATTGCTGCCGACTGTGGCCTATTTCCTGTTGATGGGCATTATTTTCCTGGCACTGGCGATTTACTGCTTCGATTTAATCCGCAGACATCTGCAAGGGAAAATTTCGCGTGTTGGCGTTATTGTGCTGGCGCTGGCCATGACCGCTATTGGTATTTGGCATATTCAACATGGCCTTCAGCAGATGGGTGCGGTCCATGCCCAGCAAACACTCAGCTGGCAAAAGGTGCATACCCAGCAGGAACTGGCACAGCTGCTACAGCAAAACAGTGGACGCAGTATCGTGATTGATGTCTATGCCGACTGGTGTGTGGCCTGTCAACCGGTAGAAAATGAAGTCCTGCCCCGTACCGATGTACAGGCCGCCTTGCAGGATGTGGTACGGATTAAACTGGATTTAACCGAGTATCATCCATCTCAAGATGAATTACTGCGTGACTGGCAGATTCTTGGCCCACCGACCATGATTTTCCTGGACAGTCAGCAGCAGGAACAGCGTACTTTACGTTTAACTGGTACCTTTAGCGCGACCCAACTTATTCAGCGCTTGCAGCAACTTCAGCAGGCAAAAACACCATGATGGTTTCTGCAACGGCGCTGCATATAGGCCCACTGATGTTGCCGTGGCAGATTGTGCTGCTGCTCACCGGATTAGTGCTGGTGTATGGGGCAGGGCGATATTTCAGACAGAAACAGCAATGGCCTGAACCTAGCTGGCGCATCTTTAGTGACAGCTTGTGGACGTCATTCTGGGTGGGATTAATTGCCGCACGACTGGTTTTTGTACTAATACATGCCGATCTTTATCTGGCGACACCACTGGATATAATCAAAATTCAGGACAAAGGCTTTCATTTTTATGGCGGATTGATTGCCGGCATTGGGTGGTTTTTATGGAAAAACCGGTCATTGGCCAATCTGCCTAAAGCGATATTGATTACGCTATTTGTTGCGATCCAGCTTTGTCTGAATTGGGGTATTCAAACGGTTTTACCACAGCAGAATCAGTATCCTGACCTGCAATTTCAAAATTTACAGCAGCAACAGGTGCCGCTACAGCACTGGGTTGGCAAACCGACCGTCATCAACCTGTGGGCCAGCTGGTGTCCGCCGTGTCACCGGGAAATGCCGGTTTTACATCAGGCCCAGCAGGATTATCCGGACATTCATTTTGTAATGCTGAATCAGGGCGAAACGACTGACACGGTACAGGATTATCTGCGTCAGCATCGTTTTAATTTCCAGCATGTCCTGTTTGATCCTCAAGGTGACATGGCCACCCAGATGAATATGTATGGGTTGCCAAGCACCTTGTTCTTTAATGCACAAGGACAGCTCGTGCATCGGCATATGGGAGAACTGACCCAGCCGATGCTGCGTCGCTATATCAACGATCTTTCTGCTCCATCTTCAAAATAACAGGAAACTCTTATAAAAATGATCTATCCCGCTGTGTTGTTCCTGCTGCTGTTAAATACGACAGCATTTGCCCAGACTGATCTGAAAAAACAGATTGAGCAGGAAGGCTTTAAATTTATCAAACAGATTGAAGCGCCAGAAAAAATGACCGGATGGGCCGGGCATATGCAGCAAAGTCCGGCGACCGTGTTTATTTCCAATGACCAGAAATATTACATTATTGGCGATTTGCACAATGCCAAGGGTGAGAACCTGACCATCAAAGCGCTTGAAACCCATGTCAAAGACGCCGTGCTGGATGATGTCTGGAAAAGTCTGGAGAACTCCACCTGGATACAGGATGGACAAAAAGATGCACCGCGGATTGTATATGTATTTTCAGACCCGAATTGTCCGTATTGCCATACCTTCTGGCAAAAGGCACGTCCGTGGGTGAAGGCGGGGAAGGTACAGCTTAGACATATTCAGGTGGCAGTCATTCGTGATGAAAGTCGCGGGCAAGTGGCGACCATGCTGATGGCTAAAAATCCGCAGCAGGTATTTACCAGTTACAATACCAATAAAGGGCAAAACAAGTTAAAAATTACCAAGAATATCCCTGCTGATATTGCTGCAAAAATAGATGCCAATCAGGAACTGATGGCTAAATATGGTTTCTTTGCCACGCCGTCAATGGTGTGGAAAAACCAGCAAGGCGAGTTTAAGTCCGCCCAAGGGATGACGGAGGATTTAAGAGAGATGTTTGAGAAGTAAAAGGTTCATGAACAATGGCAGATGTTGTTTAGGTTATCACCTGTGGCTTAAAAATTCTCCCCTTGCGGAATGCTGTTCCTCACCTCTTTAATAAATAGGGGGTAGAGGAGATTAGATATAAAAAAGACCGTCGCTAAGGGCGGTTTTTGATCATAACTTGCTAATAATGACAATTGTCGCTATTATGTATTTAATACAGCCGCCACGCTTAGTTCTTCTTTTGAAGTCCGCGCAACCTTGGCGGTTTTTTATGCCTCGATTTTAGTGAATTATGTTAAAACCTTATAATAAAAAGCCTTTATCATATGCTGAGCAAGTGCATCATCTACAGTCTAAAGGATTGAGTATTCATAATATTGCTTGGGCTGAAGGAATATTGGCAAAATATGGTTATTATCGCTTAAGTGCATATTGTTATCCTTACCGAATAAGGTCGGGAAATAATGTCTTAGATCGATTCAAGCCGAGCACTTCGTTTGAAAAAATTGTGCAATTATATGAATTTGATACTGAATTACGATTACAAATATTCGGTGCTATAGAAATTATAGAAACGTTTTTACGAACGAAATTAACGTATTATCTCGGTCATCAATATGGTGCATTTGGTATATACAACGCACAAAATTTTTATCCCAAATTTAACCATAGAAAATTTTTAGAAACATGCAACAAAGAAGTTGGACGCTCTAAAGATACGTTCATCCAGCATTTTCAACAAAATTATGATGGTTTTCCTCAAATCCCAATTTGGATGCTGACAGAAGTTTTAAGTTTTGGTTCATTGTCATTTTTATATAGTGGTTTAATAAATAATAAGGTAAACAATAAAGAAGATAAGAAAGCTATCGCACAGCATTTTTCTTTGCATCATGAAAAATTAGCTGAATGGTTACACATATTGACCTATGTAAGAAATATTTGTGCCCATCATGGACGGTTATGGAATAAAGAATTAGCAATTAAATCTAAAGCTGACAAAGATCCAAATTGGCAATCACCGATTACACCGACGAATAAACGTATCTTCTATGTACTCTTAATCTTAAAAACCTTGCTAAGACCGACAGGATTTGATTCAGAGTGGTGCTATCAATTGAATAAACTCTTAAAACCTATTGTGAAAGATGAAAATTGGCGTGTTGCAATGGGTTTTCCTGATAATTGGGAAGAACATCCTATTTGGAGCTTATGAAACATGGATTGTGTTATGGACGAGGTTTATTTATTACAACTAGCAGAAAAAGCGAAAAGTGAAGAAACTATCCGGATAACTTTAGATGACTTAAGAGCTCGAGTTCACAAAAACCGCACTTAAAAAGTTTGATAAGCTGAAACCGCGTATCGCTTAGTCTATCAAGTCATTGACGCCAAAATTGTGGTGCTTGTCTTAGACGTTGACCGCCGTGACACCATTTATAAAAAGATGTAAAAAAGACCGCTATATTGCGGTCTTTTTAGTATTTAGACTTTTATAATTTCACCAACTCCACCCGACGGTTTTTCGCATTACCATCTTCAGTCGTATTAGCTGCAACAGGCTGAGTATCCCCAAAACCTTTGGCTGTCAGACGATTTGCATCAATACCTGCTTTGGTTAGGGCAGCAACTACAGCTTGCGCACGTTGCTCAGACAGTTTTAAATTATGCGCTGCATCGCCTGTATTGTCAGTATGTCCATAAATGCCAAGCTTTAAATTAGCGTTATCTCTCAGTAAAGTAATAATCTGATCTATTTGTTCTTGTGAGTCTGGCAAAATCTCAGCTTGATCTGTGGCAAAGTTAATTTGCACACTCACTTTACTGTTCTGATCTAGACTTTGTTTCAGTGCACTCGACGTCAGTGCTTTGGCAGTGATATTTAAGGGCTGACTTTCCGCCACCATTAAACCCATATAGTTGCCAGATTGCGCCAAATGGAACCAAATATTTTTATTCGCTTGTCGAATCACATATGTTTGCGCAGGGTAATTATAAATATCAGCCAAACCTGAACCATGTTGCACCCGAATGGCATCAGGCAGACTGTTGGCAAGCTCTTTGGGGATTTGACTATTGGCAACTTCTACACCGCCAAGCTGTTTAATTACCGCATCAAGATTACGCTGTATTTCTAAATAACTGCCTTCTTTATAATCTGATTTAGCGGTAATACCCGAACTAAACAGTTTTCCCTCAACCCAGTGAAAGTCATGTCCTGTCCAAAACGGCACACGTTCAAAATTTCGTTTTTCATCATTCTGATAGCGATAGCCCTCTGGTAATTCAATATAAGGCAACTCACCAGGCACTGCGCTCGAAATGGGTATGTTATTCAGATCAAAATCTGAGCTGGCTTTGGCAGTTTCATTTGAATCTGATGTGATTTCAGAAGTACTGACTTCAGTTTCAGACTGATCAGAAGTGGGTTTGGCACAGCCATACATAAGTGTCAGTACACAACCTAAACTTAGGCCTAAGATTGTTTTTTGAAAAGTCATCGGATATTTCCTTATTTTACTGATCTTAATATTCTGCTTGTATTTTAAGCAGTATAGCTGGGCTGGCTTAAATTTTCATTTCTTGAAGCTGAAAGTCGCAAAGTCGTTTCTCAAGGAAATTGGGCTACAGAAGAACACTGCATCTATTCGTTTAATAGGAAGGTAAATCACTGATCATTTACAAGCTAAACCCCTTGATTTTTCCTCATCTTCAACTGAGCCAAATTCATGTTGATGCTTTTATAGACATTTTTATATAAGCGCCGTTTGACCTAAACAGACCAGATCCAAATATTTAGGCGAGCCAATTTTTTATTCCATCAAGAAGCTCATTTTCTTCAACAAAATGTGAAGATATTTAGCTACAATAAAAATTATAAATAATTGTTTTTATTATAATTTTAAAATTTGTTTTGATTTTAAATCTAGCATTGCTTTGACTTTTTCCTGCTAGAAAAAAAGAACTCGAGTGACAACTAATAGGGCAGTCTATTTTTCTGTTCTCTTTCCTTTAATAACGCTATTCAAACCTCAACATGAATTTTATTCACTATTGACTTAGATTAAATCATTTTTATTCATCTTAGGGTTCACGTATAACTAAAACCAGAAAGACATTCAGATTTTTATTTTTAGATATTTAAAGCGGTGGAACAGATGAGTCAACAGTTTGCATGTTCAATTAAACGTATTCGTTTTGATGAAAACTATCAACCAGCGGACAGTACCCGTTTAACAACCAACTTTGCCAATCTGGCGCGTGGCGAAAGCCGTGAACAAAACCTGCGTAATACGCTGCGCATGATCAATAACCGTTTTAATGCCCTGGCACATTGGGACAATCCGAAGGGCGACCGTTATTCACTGGAAATTGATATTGTGTCTGCAGATCTTGATGTCGAAGGCAATGGTAACGCCTTTCCAGCCATTGAAATGCTGAAATCGACGATTGTTGATCATCGTACCAATCAGCGTATTGAAGGCATGATCGGAAACAGTTTTTCATCGTATGTACGTGATTATGACTTTAGCGTGCTTTTATTGTCCCAAGGCCATAAAGCCGGGGAAATGCCTGACAACTTTGGTGATTTGCACGGCAAGCTGTATCAGTACGTGGTGAATTCCGAGGCGTTCCAGTCACAGTTTAATAAACAGCCGGTGATCTGCCTGAGCGTATCGACCACCAAAACCTATTATCGTACCGCCAATATTCATCCGGTGTTAGGGGTTGAATATCAGCAAAATGAATACTCAAGAACAGATCATTATTTCGCAAAAATGGGTTTAACTGTTCGCTATTTTAAACCGGAAAATAGTGCTGCACCTTTGGCGTTCTATTTTAGCGGTGATTTATTGGCGGATTATACCGATCTTGAATTAATCAGCGCGATTAGCACCATGGAAAGCTTCCAGAAGATTTATCGTCCTGAAATTTATAATGCCAACTCGACTGCAGGTCAGGTCTATCAACCTAGTCTTGAGTACCCGGATTATTCCTTAACGCAAATTGTCTATGACCGTGTCGAGCGTAGCCAGCTGGCCGTAAAACAGGGCAAATGGACAGAAGAACACTTTATTAAACCGTATCAGCACATTCTGGAACAGTGGGCTGCCAGCTACGCCGTAGCAACCAACGCTGCTTAATTCAACGTATAGAGATAGAAGATTAAAGATGAGCATTTTACTCCCAACCTCAACCGCAGGCAGCTTACCGAAACCATCCTGGCTGGCAGAACCGGAAAAACTCTGGTCGCCATGGAAACTTGAAGGCGATGCACTGCGTGAAGCCAAACAGGATGCCTTGAGCCTGTCACTGCATGAACAGTTACTGGCCGGAATTGATATTGTCAGCGATGGTGAGCAGACCCGTCAGCATTTTGTCACCACCTTTATTGAACATCTCGAAGGTGTGGATTTCGAAAAACGGGAAACGGTGCGTATTCGTAACCGTTATGATGCCAGCGTACCTTCGGTGATCGGTGAGGTGGCCCGGAAACAGCCGGTGTTTGTGGAAGATGCCAAGTTTTTACGCAGCCAGACCACTCAGCCAATTAAATGGGCTTTGCCGGGTCCAATGACCATGATTGATACCCTGTACGATGGTCATTACAAAAGCCGTGAAAAACTGGCCTGGGAATTTGCCAAAATCCTGAATCAGGAGGCAAGGGAACTCGAAGCCGCTGGGGTCGATATTATCCAGTTTGATGAACCTGCTTTTAACGTGTTCTTTGATGAAGTCAATGACTGGGGTGTGGCCACGCTGGAACGCGCACTGGAAGGTCTGAAATGCGAAACCGCCGTGCATATCTGCTATGGCTATGGCATTAAAGCCAATACTGACTGGAAAAAAACCTTAGGCTCTGAATGGCGTCAATATGAAGCCGTGTTCCCGAAACTGCAACAATCCAAAATTGATATTGTTTCGCTGGAATGTCAGAACTCACGCGTACCGATGGACCTGATTGAGCTGATCCGCGGCAAAAAAGTTATGGTTGGCGCTATTGATGTGGCCACCAGCCAGATTGAAACCGCAGAAGAAGTGGCCAATACCTTGCGTAAAGCTTTGCAGTTTGTTGATGCCGACAAGCTTTATCCATCGACCAACTGTGGTATGACGCCGTTATCGCGTCAGGTGGCGCAAGGTAAACTTCGTGCTTTAAGCGCTGGCGCCGATATTGTGCGTCAAGAATTGAGTGCTTAACGCGCAGGCACATCATGTGGCAGAGCTGATGGGAATGGATGGAAAACATCTGGCCCATCCGCTTAACAACCATTTCAAGCATAACCCAAGAAAATGAAGGAATCCGGTGATGATTGAAGCAGCAGACTTTAGAAATGCCATGTCTTTGCTCAGCAGCGCGGTCAATGTGGTGACCACGGCAGGGGCGTCTGGTGTGCATGGATTTACCGCATCTGCCGTGTGTAGTGTAACCGATACACCACCGACCTTATTGGTTTGCATGAATCAGGCTTCACGCTCACACGCCCATTTTATTGAAAATAAAATCTTGAGCGTGAATGTGCTAGGCGCGCAGCATCAACAAATCTCCAATGTCTTTGCCTCCAAAATGAAGTCTGAAGAGCGCTTTCAATATGGAACCTGGACTGAGCTGGAAACCGGCGCGCCGGTGTTAACAGATGCCTTGACCAGCTTTGATTGCGAGATTGAGCAGATTCAGCAGGTGGGTACGCATAGCATTTTTATGTGCCGTGTGCTGGCCATTCAGCACAGTCAGCAAGAACATGGTCTGGTGTATTTTAATCGTGCCTATCATCAGGTTGGTGAGCTGGAACTTGCTTAAGGCGCCTTGTCTTTAATTTCAAATTATTCAGTCAGTATTTTGTGGAAATTATCATTTTTTTAATTATCGGGGCATGCGCAGGCTTTGCCGCTGGGCTGTTTGGGGTCGGTGGCGGAACAATCATTGTGCCACTGTTATATATCGTGTTTATGCAGATGGGTTATAGTCCGGATGTGATTATGCATTTGGCTTTAGGTACATCGCTAGCAACTATTGTGGTCACCTCTATCAGTTCATTGATGGCGCACCATAAGAACGAGGCAGTGCTGTGGCCAGTCTTTAGACATCTAGCTCCGCCTATGGCCATTGGATGCTTTTTCGGTGCAGGGATTGCCGGTTTAATTTCGGGCTTACATTTGCAGATTGTGGTAGGAATCTTTCTGATCTGGGTAGCGTATACCATGTTCACAGGTAGCAAAAAGCCGGTAGAGCAGGGGCAAACCTTACCCTCAACCGGTCAACAAATCGCTGCAGGCTCAGGAATTGGTTTTGCTTCAGCCATCTTTGGGATTGGCGGTGGCAGCTTGACCGTACCGTATCTCAACCGTTATGGCGTGGTCATGCAACAGGCAGTAGGCACATCTGCAGCCTGTGGTTTCCCCATTGCAGTTGCCGGTGCTTTAGGCTTTATGATTTTTGGGATGCATGCGCAGGTGAATGTGCCCAATACTATTGGCTTTGTTCATATTTATGCTTTTCTTGGTATTAGCATTATGAGTTTCTTTACTGCCAAACTTGGGGCGAAAACAGCACATGCATTATCGCCACAAATCCTGAAAAAATGTTTCGCCGTGTTATTGGTGATTGTGGGCTGTTTCTTTCTGGTTAAGGGTTTGAGTTAAGCTGAAGGCAATTGGAAGATAAGGAATACGCTCATAATAGTGGTTTGATTATAGGGCGTATGCTTCTCAGCAGATTCATGATCTAAATAATTATCTTTAGAAGGAGCTTCCTGTTCAATTTGGACTACTTGATTTGTTTAGAGGAAGTCGGTTTCCTCAATTAAAAATAGAACAATAAATATTAATTTTTTTCATTTCAAAGCAGTGTTCATTGTCTGTTTTATGAAATTTTTTCTGTGAAGCTTCAAGCCAGGAAAGTACTCAATAAAATTTTTAAATAATAATTTTACATCATTAATAATAATGATTATCATTTGCCATAAAATTAAAAATTGCAATCTAGGGAATAAAAATGCGGCTATCTCAATTTAATCTTTGTCTTCTCACAATCGCTATTTCTATGCATCTTTATGCAAAAGAGAGTAGCCCAGCAGCTGCACCAGAAAAATCGGATATCACTCAACTTTCAACAATGGTGATGACCGCCACACGTACACCTAAAACAATCGCCGAGATCGCAGGGACAGTACAAACCATTCATGGCGAAGCAATTGTTCAACAAGCCGGCGCAGGTCGAAAAGTCGCAGATGTTTTAGCACAACTTGTACCGTCTTTAGCGCCTAGTAGTGGAACTACAAGTAATTATGGTCAGACCATGCGTGGACGTAATGTACTGGTCATGATTGATGGAGTTTCACAGACAGGTTCACGGGATGTTGCACGTCAACTGAATAGTATTAGTCCAAATATGATTGACCATATTGAGGTGGTTTCCGGCGCATCCAGTATTTATGGTTCAGGTGCAACTGGCGGTATTATTAATATTATTACCAAACGCGCAGATAAATCTGAACCTGTAAGTTTTCAAACCAAGCTGGGCATCACATCAGCCGATAATTTCCGCCATGACGGTTTAACTTACCAAGTGGGTCAAACTGCCTAATTTAGTAATGATCAAGTGGATGGATTTTTAGGCCTAGATTATACCCGCCGAGGTTCTCAATTTGATGGTCGAGGAGAGCGTATTTCATTAAGTCCTTGGCAGGGTAGCACAATGGATACCGATACCCTTGACATCAATGGCCGTTTAAACTTTGACTTAACAGATACGCAAACTTTCAGTGTAGGGGCGCAATATTATAAAGATAAACAGGATACAGAATATGGACCAGACTATTCCTACTTACAAACTGGTACTGAGCCTTCCCATAAAGCAATAAAAGGATGGAGCCTCGCTAATCAGCCCTTTACAGAGCGCTATGCCGTTAATACCCAATATAAAAATCAAGATGTCCTTGGACAGACTTTGAATGTGGAGGCATATTATCGTAATGAAAAAGCACGCTTTGTACCTTACGGCTATTACAAAGATGGGAGTAAGGTAAAGCAAAGCCAATCCAATATTGACTATGCCGGTATTCGTTCTACCATTCAATCTAATATACAGGTCGCAGATCGAGATTTAAAACTGACTTATGGCCTCGACTATGACTGGGAAAAAGACCATCAATGGGCAGATTACTATACACCAAGTCATAATGGTCTGGTTTATACCGCTACAGGGGAAAAACAGGGTTCCGGTCCTGATACAGAAATTCAGAATATTGGCACATTTGTCCAAGGAGATTATTCCTTAACAGATCGTCTAAATATTCAGGCCGGTGTGCGTTATCAATATGTTCAGGCAGACACTGACAGTTATTTAACCGCACGTAAACCGATTACTTTAATGGCGGCTGACTCCACCCATTCGGACAAATTTCTATTCAATTTGGGTGCAGTCTATGATTTAACAGATGCACAGCAAGTTTATGCCAACTTCTCACAAGGTTATAGTTATCCGGATGTACAACGGGTGCTGCGTGATGTGGCTGCTTATACCTTAACGACTTCTGGTATTGCACCGATTACAGTAAACAGCTATGAATTAGGCTGGCGTTTAAATCAGGACACGGGCTTAAATCTTGGCTTAACCGGTTTTTATAATACCTCGGATCAGGTGGTACAGTTTAACGCTGACCGTTCTGTAAACGTAGTAGATGCTGATCAAAGAGTATATGGTGCAGAAGCGACTGTCAGCTATCCATTTATGCAAAACTATAAGGTCGGAGGCACTCTGGGTTATACACGTGGGCAGTATAAAGATGCTGCCGACAATTGGCATGAGTTAAATGCTTTTGCCATTTCTCCAACCAAAGGAAATTATTCGCTGAATGGAATAACGACGCTGGCTATGGTGTCCGTGCACAAATACAGGCCATTAAAGGTACCAATAAAGCCTATAAGAACGACCAGCAATTAAAGACAGCCGGTTTGACAGACAGCAATAGTGCTGCAGATATTAAAGGCTACAGTACTATGGATGTATTGGCCCATTTTCCAATGGCAAAAGGGCGCGTAGATTTTGGTATTTATAATCTTTGGGATAGTCAATACAAAACTGTATTTGCTCAACAGGCTGCGGTAACAAATGCCAATTCTTTATTAGCAATTCCTGCCGAAGGCCGAACTTTTGCCTTAAGTTATACCATTAACTATTAATTTTTATGCAAAAGAAGTATCTGGGTTAGGATTCACATCTGGATGCAGATCATAAGGAAGAAATTTACACAGGTTGATCTAGCTCATTTAATAAGATCAGTGAACAACATGCGTCAAATAGAAAATTTCACCATGATTACCATCATAATGATGGTAGTTCTTGAACAAGTACTTAAGCATCGGATTATGAGTTCACCGCTCTATGAACTTAAAGTAGCATGTACTCAATTTAACATAATATACATTATACGAAATAAAATATATTAAATAAAAGCCATCCTATAGATGGCTCTCATTCCTTCAATGACCGCTTAAATCACTTCAAACTCAATACGACGGTTCTTCTTACGACCCTCAGCTGTTGAGTTGTCTGCCACAGGTTTGTTGGCACCTAAACCTTCAACACTCAGACTATCCGCAGGAATATTTTTGCCAATCAAATAATCTTTTACCGCCTGTGCACGCTCTTTACTTAAGATCAGGTTTTTATTGGCATCACCAGAGCTATCAGTATGGCCAATAATTTTCACCTGCTTGCCACCAACCTTATTTAAGGCAATCGCCATCTCATCAAGAATTTTTGTCCCAGATGCGGCTAAAACCGCACTGCCAGATTCAAATTCAATAATCCGGTTTTTCAAGGCATCATCAATAATTTTCTGTTCGGCCTGATTTACAGATAACTGTGCATTAAAACGATATGGCGCCTGTACCAAGCCCTGAAAAGCATTTGTGGTTGGCTGGATATCATTTTGATTGGACATTTTTCCATTTAAATCAATTTGCGTACCGCGTACCGACAATTGACCCTGCTTCACTTTTTTTAGGTCTGGCGTGATCATTCGTGTGACCGATTCGCTCCAGCCATTGGGTGCAGCAACCGATTTAACCTGAATTTTATCAATGACTTGGTCCACACCATACACACTGTGCATTTTAGTCAGGATGGCCTGTTTGCTGGCTTCATTCGGGACCACGCCTTCAACTACAATCGGCTGTGCACATACCCAGCTACTGGCACTGAACAAGAGTACAGACAGCCACTGTTTTTTATATGTATTTAATTGATTTTTAATCATTTTATCCATCTATAAAAGTCTGTCTAAAGAGTTTAATTCCCTGGCTTAAACTGAGCTGACGTTCACATAAAGCCTGTTCCAACGCCGCCAAACCTGCATTTTGCTCCAGATACGGATCAATCCAACTGGCATTGACCAACGATACCCAATGTGAACTATCCAGGTTTTGGGTGAAAATTTCGCTTAAAGCCTGAATATCTGCGCCATGAAAGCCAAAAATCAGCAAGGGTTTGTCATAATGCAGTAAACCGACTAGCAACTCTGTGTTCTGATTGGCGACAAAACGGCTAATCAGACTGACCCAAAATGCTGCAATTTCATAGCAATAGGCATGATTATTAATCGGTAAAATCAGGACTTTATTTAATTTACTGGTGCCTTGATGGATCACCGGTTGCAGCAATAATCCCAGTCCAATCATGCTTTGTGCCAGCTCATAGGTGCTGATTTTCATCAACTGAGCAAAAGAATGCGTCGTATGATGTTCATAAAACGCCGCACTTTCATGCACATCAAATACCTGAATCTGGTTATTCAGTTTGGCCAGCTTGTCCAGCAAAATCTCAGGATCACGAATCGACTTGAGCACCCGGTTTTTCTGAAACAGATCAATCAGGGTCTGTTTATAGCGATACGGTGCATACAGCAAATGCTCCAGGGGTACATCTACATCTAACAGATGGCTCAGTACCATCGGAAACTGCCGTCCCGAACTGTCTTCACTGGCAATTAAGTTGGCCACCAGAAATTTATATTCCTGCGGATTGGCAATGAAAAAATCCAGTGATGGCAACTGCGTATAGCGGCTTTGAAACTCTGGAGATTGCATCGCTTTTTCCAGCGCCTCAGTAATCCACTGATCCAGGACCTGAATCAGTGAAGACTGACCTTTGGTTTTCAAAAAATCGCCTCGGGCCGGACATTTACCATAATAAAATGGCAGGGTTTTCAGCTCATTCATCCCTGCTCTCCCACTCGCCTGTTCTGGCTGATCATGGCTGTACTCCTTCAATTCCTTTTAAAGGCGATCTGCTACTGGTGCGTGCAGTGGCAGGTGTCGGTGCTGTTTGCGCAGCCACAACACGTACCGATTTATTGGTGACCACCTGATCAACCAGCTGTAAACCGGCATAGCCACGACTTGAACCGATATTGCCTGAGTTGCCGCTAATCAGTCGGAAGTTCAGTTTCACCGCAATATTCGGGTCCTGCTTGCTTTTCCAGACCATTTCAAAGCTGCCGCCTTGCTGGGTACGCTGTGCCGTATCAATCAGGCGGTTAATACCGTACTCACCCGGCTCATCAAAGACGGTATGGGTTTTACCTTCTAAATCCACCGCTGTAATACGCGCCCCCGGAATCGCGCCCGGATTTGGCCAGACGAAATTGACCCATTGCTGAATGCCATTTTCATAAACCATACGCTGCCCATCAATATCAATGGTATAGGCCAGTAATTGCGGGTTCTGTAATGGATAGAACTGGAAGTTGGACTGATTTACCGGTGCTTGCGCCGCAGTTTGAGACAATTCACCTGTCGCCATGCCATTACTTGGCGCGACATAGCTCTGGAAATTCATCACAAATTGCGGGTTTAAGCTGATACCTAAATCTTTCCAGGTTTTTGAGGTTAAGGTATAGCCACGACGGATCACCAGCGGATCTAAATGCTCTTTCACAAAACGGGCAATACTGCCATTTTCACCAAAAATCTGGCTAATTTCATTGCTGGTCGCCTGTAAGGTCGCAGATGAATTAAACGGATATTTTTTGCTTAAATTGGCGCTAAATGGCTGATAAGCCTGCATGGTCCAGAGTTTATTGATTTCATCCTGCGCCGGAATTAGCAGGCTTTCAAATGAATGCGTTAATGGACTGATCAACAGTTTTTGTAGCAGCTGCTGGTCACGTTCATTTAAGCCCACCGTCATCTTTTCATCGACCAGTTTCTGGGTGCTGTTAAACACCGAACTTTGATCATTGATGGTCTGTTTCACTAAGGTCATGGCCGATGGACCAATATCGCCCGCACTTTTCAGGTCATTGAACTTGCTACGCACCTGAGCAATGGATTGCATGTACTCATCCAGTAAAGACTTGTTCTGCTGGTCATCACGCTTACGTACCAACTGATAGAACATCTGGAATTCTTTGGAAATTGGTCCTTGCGCTCTAGCCACGGCCTGTTCCGCCATTTTCCCTTCATCGCGGTTCAGCACTTTACGTTTAAACCAGGCAATAAAACCTTTTTGCGGTGCGGCCAGTTCTGCCTGAACCACCGGATTATCCCACGAGGTTTCCTGTGCAATCCGGGTAATTATCTGACGGATTGGTGAATTTTCCGGTTCGCCCAGTTTTTCAATATTCTGCGCAGACTGTTTAAATTCCTTTCCTTTGGCATAGTGCACACCAGCCAGGAATTTACGCCATTCTGCAATATATTCCTGCTTGTACAGATCGGTCAGCTGTTTACGGATCTGATCGGGGCTGCCACTAAAGGTCAGGTCATCGGACTGGGTACTGTTTAACACCCAGTCTTTAGAATCTGTTGGCCGGTTGGAGACTTCATCAATGGCGGTTTCGACATATTCTGCCCAGGCTTTCTGGGTAAATACACCCGGTAAGGCATAACTGCCCAGCACCACCGCCTGATTATTCTCACCGACCATCTGTTTGACGGTTAAGGCCGGGAAACGTACCGCTGCACGCATTTTAATTTCGTTATAGACCCGATCACGTGCCGGCATACCACGCACCACAGACAATAACACCTGACGTGACTGATCAACCACCAAGGTATCCGCTTCCAGATTCGGGAATTTGGCATCATTGGCCAGGGTCATGGCATAAGATAAAATCTGCTCGGCATCTTTCAGCATTTGGCCGCGCGCCAAATTCCCCCGGTTGGCATCTAACCACGGACGCCAGAAACGCGTGACCTGATCACTTAAATGACCAGCTTCACGATATTCCGGATTGCTCATCATCAAGTAGGCTTTCAGTGCATTGTACGCATCTTGCGGATTACTGTCCGATGGCTCCAGATATTTCTGCTGATTGGCCACCTGCTTGATTTCCACATTGGCATGATTGGCCTTCAGGGTTTCTTCATTGGCTTTTACCCGTTGCAGATACTGTGCCATGTTTTGCTGTGCCGGCTGCAGCACAATCTGCTGCACGCCTTGCAAATATTCAGTCTTCAGCTTTTCACGCAGCTCATTGCCCTGGTATAAACCAAAGCCAAATTTTAATGGACGATCTTCAGCAAAACTGTCCAGCTGTGACATACGGTTTTGCAGAATCAGCAAGGCTTCAAGCTGTCCGGCCAGTTCGGTGCCAGAGCGCTGCTCAATCTGCACCACTTTATTCAGGTCTTGCTGCACCTCGGTAATTAACTGCTGGTTATTGCGATACGACCAGACCCACAGTCCCAGAATAATCGACACACCAAACAATGCGGCAATAAAGCCAACATAACGCTGGCGTTTACGCAGTGGATTAATATGCTGTTTGACCAGATTCTTGTCTTTCAGAATCACATCGGAAAACAGCCCTTTCAGGAAGTAACCATGGTTTTGTGAAACCGAACGGGTCGGCACACCATGTTCACTGTTGGGAATCTTGGTCAGTAAAAAGTCCTGTGCAATCTGCTCGGTCATCGGGCTTTCAATGGTGCCTTCCTGTAAGGCACTGGTGAAATAGAAGCCACGGAATACCGGTTTAAACTGGTACGGATTATCTTCAAACAAGGTACCAATAAAGGTTTTCAGCGCTGGCTTTAAGCTCTTGAACTCCAGCGGGAAAGTCATGACACTTGGAGAAATATTCTGTGAATGGCGGCGGCTTAAATGGGTAGTACTTACGCCTTTTAAACCGTCATATAAAATGCCGTAATGCTTTTCAAACAGCTCGACCGCATTTTGAGAAGATTCCGCATCATAGGGCAAGGTTGCACCCCAGACCTGATCAAACTCATTCACTTCATAACATTCAAAAAATTCGGTAAAGCCGGCAATCAGGTCCATTTTAGAAAACACCAGATACACCGGAGGATAAATTTCCAGACGCTCGGTTAAATCCTGAATCCGGGCACGTAAATTCTTGGCCAGCTTAATTGATTTTTCCGGACTCTGACTGACCAGCTCGGCAATGCTGACAATCACAATCAGGCCATTAATCGGTGCCTGAGAACGGTTTTTCTTTAGCAAACCTAAAAAACCGAGCCATTCGGAATGATCTTCGGAATAGACCGAATAACGCCCAGCAGTATCCAGTAATACCCCTTCGGTGGAAAAGAACCAGTCACAGTTACGGGTACCGCTTAAACCAGCAGACACCATTTTCTGATGGCTTTCTTCAAAGGGAAATTTCAGACCGGAGTTATAAATCGCCGAACTTTTTCCGGCGGCCGGGTTACCAATCACCATATACCACGGCAATTCATATAAGGCCGCATTGCCCTTTTTATCGCCCAGTTTGGACTTGCGGATCAGCTGAATCGATTCTTTCATTTGTTGTTGAATCAGCTGTAATTCTTCTTTGTCTTTCTGCTTGCCGTATTCGGCTTCGGTGTCTTTACTGATGGCTTCGGCCAGCTCTTCGCCCTGCTTTTCATGACGATAACGCTGGATCAAGGCATAAATACCGTATCCGACCACACCCAGAATATACACTGCCATCAGCGCCCAGAATAGATTGCGCGGAATGGTGTTATAAGATGCTATGAGTGCCACAAAAATAGACAGTGCAATAATCGCTTTCGGATTAGTCACATACTGCCAGACATAGCCTAAAATGGTATAAAACATACTGTTCTCGTTGTTCTAAAATTCGCGCGATACTGCAACATCAGCCTTGTGGGGTTTCATGAGAAACCGGCATAAAAAGTACGTGAGTGGCCGGATGTTCGGTACTGTAAATCATGGAAATAATTCCCTCTGGAAGATGCATGCCCAACATGAAGGAAAACACTTTCGATAAGTGCTGGGTATGACCAATACTTTGTTTTGTATATAAAAAATGATGAGTTTCGATTTGAGACTCAGCAAAACTCTGTTCAATCTGCTTCACGACTTTAATCTGGGTCGGATCATCCGGCATCAGCACAAAAGGCTGTTCCTGATCGAATTGCGCCAGTTCTGTCATCTGATGCTGCTGCAGGTAATGGGCAATATTTTTTTCATTCAACACCAGCTGCAGCATTTTGAATGGTTCTAACTGGTTAATCTGCACCGCGGTGGAGGCCACAATACAGCTAGAGACAAATTCAGCCGGTAAATAATGGTCGGTCAGCCAGGTTTTTTCATCAATCACGTCCTGATCAATTTCAGAATCGACCAGCACAATTAGTGATACGTCTTCGGTTTGTGCTGCGGTCTGTTCCAGCAATTCAAACCAGTCCTGATAGGCATTTTTACTGCCCCAGTAATGATGCTCGATATGAATCTGCTCCGGAATCACCTGAAAATCCTGGATAAACTCCATGATCATCTGCTGGCTGTCCATTTCATTCCACAAATGCAGCAAATCTTCTGCCAGCACCACATGAATATTAATCCGGTTTAAACGCATAACAGGTTGCACCGGCTCAGGTTCAAGGCTTTCATCTTCCTGATGGTTGGGATCAATCCAGCCCGGATGCATACGGTACTGATAGGCCAGCTCGCTGTCATAAAACAGTGCCGACTGTTTTAAATGTTCGGCAATTTGCATCAGTACATCGCTGTGCTGAACCAGCTGCTGTTGCACCAGCCGGCGCATGCGTAAACTGCGCTGACTGTCGATGCTATATTCATCTGCATCGTCATCCAGCTCGATTTCATCATCCAGATCTTTAATGCGATAAGACAAAATTGGCAAGCCGTAGGCATTTAACAGCTGATGATCTAGCTCCGGACTGGTGAAATTTTTTAATTCTTCGACAATCTGTTCATTTTCACCAAAAGCATGCTGGCTATAACCACTGTACAGGTTCAGCGCGACCGTTCTGACCGGCTCCGCTTTTTCTTCAGGAGTCTGCTGCTGGGCAACTGCCGCCTGCTCCTGCTGCTGTTTTTGTTCTTCCTGCCGTTTTTTATAACGCTGGACTGCGCTATAAATGATGAAAGGTGACGTCAGCAGCAGCGTAATCGCCAAAGGCAAAAACACAAAAAATGCCAGCATATCTGCCGTATCGGGATCATGCTGAATATCGCGCCAGTAAAAGATAATGGCGGTGCTGACCAGAATAAAAATACTGACAAAAGTACCCATGATCCACTTGATCATCTTTGATCCCCCAACAGCGGATAACAGCTATCACGATTATCTGCCCATGCCTGCGGCATTAAAAAAGCCCCTTGCCCTAGCCCCGCGCGATGACTGGAGTTCAGACATAAAGGCTGGATGTTTTCTTTGCTCAGCACCAAACGCAAGTCGACCATTAAGGTCGGACTGCACCAGGTCTGTAAGAGTTTTTTCAGTTTAGTGCTGGCTGGCTGTCCCGGTAAAAATTCCTGATATTGCTGCCGGTTTAAAGGCCCGACTTCAATTTCAATCTTGCCATCAATCTGGCGGATGGTTTCCCCACAAAAGGTATTTACTCCAAGCAAGGCCGGATTGCTGCCGCCTAAACAGGTTTTATGTACATCATCCAGTTTGAATTTTTCTTCAATAAATTCATGCACGCTAAAATCGGTTTTGAAAATACAGTTCAGCACGGTTTTTAAGGCATGTGCGGTGTTGTTCTGGCCCTGCATCAAGCCTGAAAATTCTGCAAAATAATGGTCCATCTCATCCTGTTCATGTTGTGAACGGATGTAACCATTGAGCGCATGCAGAATATCCAGATAATGATTGTCATGTTCGACCTCATAACGTACCGGCAAGTTATAAGCCAGGCTGGCGTCAATATATTGGCCGGTCAGTTTATTATTAAACAGACTGAGGAACTGTACGGTTTCTTCACGCTGGATGCGCGGACTCTGGCGGATGCGCTGGGTATAGGTATACGGTAAGGCCCCCTGAATGCCGGTGAGTCCCACCATTAAATTGGTCAGCTGAATCTGATCATCTTCAACCGCCAACGTTTCAATTTCTGCCGCCGGAAAATTCAGATTGAGCGAGGTCTGAAACTGAAAGCCCTTTTTCCAGTCAGCCTGTTTTGCCTGTGCAGGCGCATGACGCAGTAACCGCGTGGCCTGAATAAACTCATATGCCGTCGGCTGCTCAACCAGATCTGCAATTACAGAAGTTTCTTGCCACCAACGTTCTGCACGCATTGGTATAACTCCTGTAAGCTGTTAGCATCACGCACCACCACATCCACAAAGCTGTTCATCTGGACTTTTAAGTTAAAGATATGACTGAGCAAGGTGCTGAAAATATAGAGGCTATGGCCACGAAATACCTGTGGATCAATATCCAGATGCACTTTCAGACCACGGACAAATAAAGGAAACGGTTTGGCTTCGACCATTTTCTGGGTCAACGAAAACTCGACCGCTTTAATTGAGTCAATAATTAAATGATTTTCTTTAGATTTTGGTAGGTTATAAAGTTCAAGCAGCTCTTTGATATGACTGATCGCATCGCCTTTCATCAAAGACAAGGTGTTTAAGGATAAATGCGAGATCACCCGCCATTGTTCCATTTTATTCTGCTCAAAATAATACGGCTTATTTGGACGCTTCAGTACCAGAGCGCGCCGTGCCAGACTGCTGTCATTCAGATTTAAAATATTATTGGCTTGGCTTAAAGCCTCATGTGGCAAGTCACGGTTTGAGCAAAGCAGTTTGGCGCTGATAAAATCCGACTTGGTGTGCTGCGGTTGTAATTGCTTTGACAATACACTGTAGCCCGTTTCCACAAAACGGTTATGCAGCTGCTTGGCATTTAGGGCGTAATAAAACTGAATATCTTCATGCCGATAATGACTCATGGCAAAAAATGGATAAACCGGAAAAACCACCTGATCCTGATTGGTTTTTTCCCGGATCATGTTCATTTCCTGAATGCTATACATCTGATAAAACTCAGGATGATGCGCATCGGTCACCAGTGGATATTCCAGCTGCTTGTGATCAATTTTTTGCGGTTCGGCCTGCTTCTCAAACAGGTTCACCACCGGTGTGGCAAATAATTTAAAGTTAGCCACGTTCAGTTCGGAATAATTGCGAATCACCATCTGATCATTCAGATTCAGTTTCAGATGAATCAGCAATTCAAACTGGCTCTGATCTTCAAGATAACGCAGAAAATCCAGATTCAGACTCAGGAAATTAAACTTTTCCGGAAAGCAGAAATATTCCAGCAATAACCGGTAGGCATGATGGGTATGCTCATCTAGCGGCAGTACACTCTCCTGCTCATGCATGCCCATCAGCTGAAATGGATTAGGGATCTGAATCTGGCGCTGGCCAATTTTTAGTGAAAATCCGGTACTGGGACTGAAAATACCATCGAGTACCTGAAGCGGGAAATTGGAAATCGCATCCAGATAAATCGGCAACTGCTGTTGTTGCAGCAATGCGTGCGCCTGATTAAAAATTTCAAAACCCAGACTTAAGGTTGCGTTCTGATTCAAGTGCATATGCGCACTCGGATTGCTCTTGAATTCCAGTTTGTTGAGCTGAATTGGCAATAGATTCACGCTGTGTGTGCTGGAAAACTCACACTGCACACCTTTGAAACTCCTGGATTTTAACGCCGTGCCTTTGGGAATTGTATGTGCTTCGGTCAGCTGTTTAATTTTATTGAGATCTTCAAAGCTGACCACAGAACAGGCTGGAAAAGGCTTTAGGTACTGTGGGAACATGACCTCAAACAAGGCACGGGTAAAAATGTCGTAGCTGTCTGCCAGTTTTTTATCAATACGCGCGGCAATTAGCGAAAATGCCTGAATTAAACGCTCGATATGCGGGTCATCAATCTGTTCCTGATTTAAAGACAGACGCTGCGCGATTTTAGGATATTTCTGGGAAAATTCACGAGATTGCTGGCCGAATTCTTGCAGCTGTTTTTCGTAATAAGGTAACAAGTCTTCTATCACAGGAATCCCACTTATGCACGTGCCGAAATAACATATTGTTGTGTTGTTGGTTTTAATAAAGCATCAAAAATCACAGGTTCATATAAAGGATGAATATTGATATAGGCCTGAATACTCAAGCACAAAGCCCCCATATCCTGTTCATCTAATAACATTTCAACTTTAATCTGTCTTAAACGCGGTTCATGTGCCGCGATGGATTGTGCAATAGACTGGCAGATTTTATCGCGGTCACTTGGATTAGCGGTCGATAAGCCGACAAAATCAATAATCCCAAACTGCATAATGGACTTTTTAACCAGTGGAAAATCATCAATCTGTTCATGCAAAGATGCCATGCGGCTATTGAGCAGGTCTTCCAGATCTGCAGCGACAGATTCGCGAAGTTCCTGTAATGACAACCCCTTTAAATGATAATCTTCTGTAGTTAAAAGCCGGTCAAATAATGTAGTTCTAAAACCGTACGGATAAAGCTGGTCTAAATTCATGTATTACTAATTAAGCATAAAATCAGGTAGAGGCTGGCATAGCGCCAGCCTCCCGTGGTCATACAAATTAAGCAGCGTAAGATGCTGTGTTATTTGAAAGTGACCATTTTTTAGTAACTGCACCTTTTTGGGTACCGTTAATGTCTTGCTGGTTATAAGTCCACTCGACTGCGGCATATTTCAAACCGAATGATTCAGTTGGAACACCTTCTTCATTCACAGTTGGCGTTACGCTTGAAACCAGTACATGTTTCAGTTTGATTTGCAGGTACTTGATACGCTTGTCACCGTTAGCACGATAGAAATCGATCTGTACTTCATCGAAGGTATAACCCGCAGAACATGCTTCCCAAAGTTTTGGACTGGTTGCATCCAAATCTTTAACAAAAACCATGTCTGAGTGTTCTACACGCTCAGCAGTATGACCACCTACACTTGAAGAAGTCGCTGATTTAGGCTGACGGATATTGTGCGCCCAAGAATTTACTTCTAGCCAATCTTTGTGCTCTGCGTCACGCGATTCGCCATCAACTTTATACTTCCCTCGAAACTGTACGTAGATATCTTTCATTTTATAAATTTTCCTGTTTTAGTTAAAAGTTATTATAAGTTGCCTCAATTTGAGGACTGAGGTAACTCAGTAACAAGTCGCAAAGAAACCGACAACTCGTCCAACTGGAAATGCGGTCTTAAGAAAACCACAGACTTGTAGTGTCCCGGCTGAGCAGGATTTTCTACAACCTTTACCGATGCTTCACGAAGCGGATATTGTGCTTTCGCTTCCTGAGAGGCACCGTCGTCAAGCAAGACGTATTGCGATAACCAGTCATTTAAAAAGGCTTCAACATTGCCAGCAGAGGCAAAGCTGCCGACCTTGTCGCGCATCATGGCTTTTAAATAATGGGCAATACGCGAAACCGCCATAATATATTGAATCTGGCTAGATAAGGCCGAGTTGGCATTGGCGCTATCGCTGTCGTATTTCTTCGGTTTTTGTGCAGATTGCGCACCAAAGAACGCCGCGTAGTCAGTATTTTTACAATGTACCAGTGGAATGAAGCCTAAATCGCTTAATTCTTTTTCACGACGGTCAGTAATGGCAATTTCAGTTGGACACTTGAAGACCACTTCGCCATCGCTGGTTTTAAAAGTATGGACCGGCAGGCCTTCGACCAGACCACCACCTTCAACGCCACGAATTGCCGCACACCAGCCATGCATATCAAAGGCATTGGTTAAACGGGTACCAAAGGCATACGCCGCATTCATCCATAAATATTCATCATGGTTTTGACCAGACACTTCTTCAATAAAGTTAAAGCCTTCAGTGGCTGCACCATCTTTCGGATGGAACGGTAAACGGCCCAATACACGCGGCATGGTCAATGCAACATAACGTGAATCTTCGCTGTCACGAAATGAACGCCACTGTACATATTCTGCAGTTTCGAAAATCTTGGATACATCACGTGGACGGTCAATATCGGTAAACGATTCCAGCCCCAGAATGCTCGGACTTGCCGCAGAAATAAATGGTGCATGCGATGCCGCAGCCACGTGCGAAATCTGCTCCAGCAGATACATATCTGAAGGCGTACGGTCAAATTCGAAGTCACCAATTAAAGTCGCATACGGTGCACCACCAAATGAACCATACTCTTCTTCATAGATTCTCTTGAACAAGGTACTCTGATCAAAATCAGTCGCGCCCTGGAAATCTTTGACCAGTTCTTTTTTGGTCGTATTCAGCATGCGGATTTTAATCAGCGGATTCGACGGTGTTTCCTGACAGAAATAATATAAACCGCGCCAGGTCGATTCAATTTTCTGGAACTGCTCATGATGCATGATTTTGCTGAGCTGGGCAGAAATGAGCGCATCAATTTCAGCAATACGCTTGTCAATCGACAAGGTCATGTTTTCAGAAACAGTGATTGTGCCGGCCATGACTTCTTTGGCCAGTTCGCCAATCAGGCTTTTGGCACGGTCATGTTCTTCTTCATTGCGGGCAATCCGGCTTTGCTCGACAATCGAGTCCAGCAAAGTCAGTTCTTCTGCAGTCTGGGTTTGCGCCTGAACGGCCTGAGCATTAGTCATGATCTGCCTCCGCGCTTAATTTACGAATCTGGTCGGTATTTTTTAATACTTCATCCAGCAGATCTTCCAGACGTTCGCTATTGGAAATCTTGTTACGCAAATCGGTTAAACGCTCACGTGCTTCGACCAGTTTACGCAGCGGATCAACCTGTTGCACCACGCTTTCCGGACGGAAATCTTCCATGGAAGTGAAGGTCAGATCAACCGACATGCGACCGCCCTCTTCGGTTAAGGTGTTTTCCACATCAAATGCTGCGCGTGGCGCCAAAGATTCCATCACTTCATCAATGTTATCCAGGTCAACATTAATGAATTTTTTATCTTTTAATTTGGTCTTTTCCAGTTCAGAAGCAGCAGAGAAATCCCCCAATACCCCCACCACAAAAGGTAATTCTTTCACTTCTTTGCCATCACCCACTTCAACATCGTAAGTCAGTTGAACACGTGGAGGACGAATGCGCTGAAGTTTCTTTTGTACACTTTCACGTTTAGCCATAATACAGTGATCCTGTTTTATTATTTTCGTAGCGATTCAAATGGATTATTTGAAGCTGCTGGTTTTGCTGCCGGAGCAGTTGTTCTTGTTGCAGTTGCTGTCTTGGTCGATGCGCTACGTGTGGTTTTAGCACGACTTGCATTACTGCTTACTTTACGTGCTGCAGCACGTTGGGCTGCAGCTTTTTTGGCAAGCGATGCATCGGTAATGGCCTTGGCAGAACTGGTATCCGGAGCAGGCACTGAAGCGCGGATAGTATCCGATAATTCCTTGGCCGCTGGATAGGTCACTTCGTCAGATAAAAAGCGCATTTGCTCGGTACGCATATAATTTAAGGCATTTTTGGCAATCGAAACGCCTGCTAAAAAGTGCGCATCGGTCAGGTCAGGATGGCGTACGCCCTGGTTTTCCAGCTGTTCTACCAGCTGCAGGGTCTTCATATTTTTACCAAGTTCCTGAAAACGTTTTGCGGCTTGAACTTGCAGTTCTTGTTTCACCTCTTGATTTTTTTTATTTTCTTTGGCACACACTTGCTGATAAATCCCCAACAATGCCTGATCAGTTTCTCCCTTAACCAGCGGATAATCCTTGATACAGCCTCGTTTTAGCTCAATCTGCTCATCTGCATAAACAATTGGGGTGGCACAAAGTGTCGCCACTAGGGGAAAAAGAAGAATACTTTTTTTCAAAACGAGCCTCTAATTTCTAAATTCATTTATAGTGAATGGGTGTATTTGAAAACTGAACACGAACAATTTTTATCAAAAAAAAACATCGCGCAAATTTAACAAAAAACAAACTTCTGGCGTCAAGACAAATTCTGCCAACTATCGACAATAATTGTCATATTTTGTTTCCGGTAAAATTATTTTTGTCTTATTTGTTTTCATTTTTGAAAAAATTTTAGGTAGAATACTACAACCCCAACATTTATATCAATATAAATTATTGATATGTAAGTAAAATTTATTTTATTTACTGAAAACGATGTTCAGCCCATGGTCGCTACTTTAACCCATTTGGACTGGAATTATAACTAGAGCGTGTTATGAATAATTTAAAAATTTTGATTAATAAACTATCAAGTCATGCCAGAACAGCCTTAGAAAAGTCTGCCAATGCCTGTATTAATCAGCAGAACTATGAAATTGAAATAGAACACTTTTTCCTAGAATTATTAACCCAAGACCATAAAAATGACCTGAGTCTCCTTCTCGATAAATATAAAATTTTAAAAGATGATCTCATTCATGATTTAAAAGAAAGTGTCAGTCACCTGCCAAAGGGTAATTCTCGTACACCTATCTTTGCAAAATCTATCATTCGTCTGTTAGAGCAAGCCTGGTTATTGGCCTCGGCCGAGCAAAATCCGCAAATTCGCAGTGGTCATTTACTGGTTGCTTTGCTAACTGCACCTGATCTTTATCAAATTGCGGTGCGTGCTTCGAGCCTGTTTGACCTATTCCCAATTGACACCATGAAGCACAAATTTTTAGATGTGTGTGTTAAAAGTGTCGAAAATGAAACAGCTCACGCTCCGGAAACGGCTGAAACTGAAAGCGTCACAGCTATCGAGCCTGCACCAAACAGCAAAAAAACGCCTGCGCTGGATCAATACACCATTAACCTGACCGAAAAAGCCAGAACGGGCGCGATTGATCCGGTGATTGGCCGTGAATTTGAAATTCGCCTGATGCTGGATATTTTAATGCGCCGTCGTCAGAACAATCCGATTTTAACGGGCGAACCAGGTGTCGGAAAAACTGCGGTGGTAGAAGGGTTGGCACTTAAGATTGCCAATAATCAGGTACCCGATGCGCTGAAAAACGTGCATTTGCATGTGCTGGATATGGGCCTGTTACAGGCTGGTGCCAGTGTTAAAGGTGAATTTGAAAACCGCTTAAAACAAGTAATTCAGGAAGTTCAGGCGTCAACCCATCCGATTATCCTGTTTATTGATGAAGCGCATACCTTAATTGGTGCTGGCGGACAGGCCGGTCAAAATGATGCCGCCAACCTGCTGAAACCGGCACTGGCTCGTGGTGAGTTACGTACTATCGCTGCCACCACATGGGCCGAATATAAACAGTATTTTGAAAAAGATGCCGCGCTCAGCCGCCGTTTCCAGGTGGTCAAAGTTGAAGAACCAACTGAAGAAGTCGCAATTGATATGTTGCGCGCCATGATTCCGGTGATGGCCAATCACTTTAAGCTGAATATTGATGATGAAGCAATTGTCACGGCTGTGCATGCCTCACATCGTTATATCAGTGGTCGCCAGCTTCCGGATAAAGCGATTAGTGTATTAGATACCGCCGCTGCACGTGTGGCGCTGACCCAAAATGCCCAGCCAGTAAAACTCGATCAGTTACAGGCACAGCTGCACAATTTAACACTTGAACGCGAAATTGTTGAAAAAGAACATGCGCACTTCCCGATTCATCATGAACGTTTAGACAGTTTAAATCAGAAAATTACTGCACTTGAGCAGGAAATTGCCGATACACAACAGCAATGGCAACAAGAACTGGAACTGGTTCAGCAGATTCAGACGCTAGAACAGCAGGCCGAAGCCGATGAAAACAGTCAGACCCAGATGCGGCAGTTACGCAGCCAGTTGCAGCAACTGCAAGGTCAACATCCGCTGGTATTTGAACGCGTCAATGCCCAGATTATTAATGAAATTATCTCGGACTGGACTGGTATTCCTGTCGGGAAAATGGTTAATGATGAAATCAAGCAGGTTCTGACCTTAGAAGATAAACTTTCTGAGCGTGTTATGGGGCAAGACTATGCCCTGCATCAACTGGTGCAAGGTATTAAAACCTCAAAAGCCAAGTTGGAAGATCCAAACAAACCGCAAGGCGTGTTCCTGCTGGTCGGCCCAAGTGGGGTTGGTAAAACTGAAACTGCCCTGGCCTTGGCCAATGAGTTATACGGTGGTGAATCGCATCTGATTACCATCAACATGTCGGAATATCAGGAAGCGCATACGGTTTCATCTTTAAAAGGTGCGCCGCCGGGTTATGTGGGTTATGGTCAAGGCGGTGTGCTGACTGAAGCCGTGCGTCGCAATCCGTATAGCGTGGTCCTGCTCGATGAAATTGAAAAAGCGCATAGTGATGTGCAGGAACTGTTCTATCAGGTGTTTGATAAAGGCATGCTCGAAGATGGTGAAGGTCGCCTGATTGACTTTAAAAATACTACCATCCTGCTGACCTCTAACGCCGGTTCCAGCGCCATCATGCAAAGTTGCCTGCCGCTGCCGGTAGATGAATGGCCAAGCGCAGAACAGCTGATTGAAAAGCTGAAACCAAGTTTGTATAAGCAGTTCAAACCGGCCTTTTTAGGACGTATGCGGATTGTGCCGTATTACCCATTGCATGATGATTTACTGGTGCAAATTATCCAGCACAAACTCGGTAAAATTACCGCGCGTCTGGAACAGCAGTACCAGACCAAAGTCAGCTATTCCGACGATTTAATCGAATTACTGCTGAGTCGCTGTACCGAAGTCGATAGTGGTGCACGTAATGTCGACAATATTCTGAATTCTTCGGTGCTTCCGGCCTTGGCGACAGAAATCCTGATGGCACTGGCCGAGCAAAAAATTCCGCAACTGATTCATATTGATGTCAAAGACGATGAAATCATCTATCAGCTCGATCCGGAACAAAAAACGGCCAAAAAACGAAGCAGTAAAAAAGCAAAGATGACTGAAGCGTGATCAAGGATTCAGAACAGCAATGAACCTCAACCTCGATGTATTGTTACACCCCATTTCGGCTGAACAGCCTTGCGGAGAAGACTATTCTTTTTCCAATGAGTTTCATGCCATTAAAAAGGCCAAAACTCAGGATGATCCGCTTCTCGATCAGGGCGATTGGGTCTCCGAACCCAAACAGGCCGACTGGGGTTTTGTACATAGCAAATCGACTGAATTACTGGAAAGTAAAACCAAAGATATCCGTTTATATGGCTGGCTGCTGGAAGCATGGAGCAATTTGTATGGCTTTGAAGGCATTGCTCAAGCCATACAACTCAGCCATCGCAGCTTGAATGAATACTGGTTGCAGCTGCATCCGGAAATTGAAGATGATGATCTGGACCAGCGTATTGGTTTATTGCAAGGTTTAATCAACCAGATTCCGGTGCTGATTAAAACCGTGCCGATTGTGACTGCACCGCACTTGAGCCTGCGTGATTATGACAATTTTCTGTATCAGGACAATTTACGTCGCAAGCAAAGTGAAGATTCATCTGATCAAGCAGCCGCGCCACAGCTGGAGCAGTTTGATCAGGCGCTGCTGAATACCTCGAAGTCGCTGCAATACCAGAATTACCAGCACTTTCTGGACATTTTGCAGCAGTGGTCAAGTTTAAAAGAAGTGCTGGATCAATTGATGGGCCTGGATGCACCAAGTTTTGCCGCCATTGACTCACAGCTCGACTCGATTCATTCCACGCTTAAAAAATTATATAAAACAGATGCCTTTGCCGCGCAGATTCTGGTTGAAGCACCTGAACAGAATAACATTGTGACTGCTGATGCCATCAATGCTACAGCAGCCCCTGCCATAGCGATGCCCACTATGAATGCACTGACCGGTTTTCAACCGCAACCTCAAAACCATCTAGCCAACCGTGAACAGGCCATGCAGGTTTTACAGGAAATTGCCGATTATTTTCAGGCCAATGAACCGCATAGCCCGGTCAGCTATATGCTGCAAAAAACCATTAAATGGAGTCAGATGCCGCTGCATGAATGGCTGACTCAGGTAATTAAAAATGACAACCCGCTTGAAAATATTCAGGAATTACTGGGTGTGCAAAGTTCTAATGAAACAAATAGTGATTGGTAAGTGCCATGTTTAAAGCAGATAAAATTCTTTGGGGCGAAGGCTTATTTTTACGCCCGCAACATTTTCAGTTGCAAGACAGCTATCATGAACAGCGCCTGAACCATACTGTTCGTTCTACCATTCCATTTGCTTATGGCGTGCAATCTATAAAATTTGATGAAGCTCAGCTGAATACCCATGTGCTGGCTTTAGAAAGTATTGAAATGCTGTGGCAAGATGGAGAAATCTATCAGGCGCCGGCACGTGATTTACTGCCTGAACCGGTACAGCTGGATGATCTGAATCTGCGTGGTGAAATGCTGGTTTATTTAGCGCTACCGATTGTACAGCCGAATAAAAATAATGTGGTGTTTGAATCTGGCGCTCAACCGGGCCGTTACCATTCACATCTCACTCAAACCCATGATTTATTCACCGACGCTACTCCGGCAGATATTACCCTGCTGAAACGCCGTGCCGAGTTTAAACTGCTGGATGCCCAGTTTGAACCAAATCATGAAATGGATGGCTTTATCTATTTGCCGGTGGCCAAAATCAAACGTCACAGTTCCGGCCATTTCGAGTTTGAACGCAAATTTATTCCACCAATTTTGCATATTGAATCGAGTGACAGCCTGCTGCAAGGCTTGCGCCGTACCTTGAATGTGATTAAAGCCAAAATCAAAACCATTCAAACCAATAACCGGGAAAATGAACAGAAACTGATTGAATTCCGTTCTGGCGATATTGTTTCGTTCTGGCTGGTAAATGCCCTAAATACTGCACATGCGACTTTAAGTCATGTTCTGCAATATCCCCAGATTCATCCGGAACGTCTATTTTTTGAATTATTACGTTTAACCGGTTCTTTGCTGACCTTCTCGACGGCCTATGAAGTCGATCAGTTGCCGCGTTATAAGCATCATCAGCTACAGGACAGTTTTGAACAGCTGGATGTCATCCTCAGAGAATTGCTGGATACCATTATTTCCAGCCGTTATATCAGCATCGCCCTGAAAGAAATTCGTCCGTCTTATTGGGTCGGTAGTCTGGAATCCGACAAGATTACCCGCGATACCCGTCTGTATATTGCCGTGTCCAGCTCGATGATGCAGGCGCATGAACTGATCCAGATTGTGCCGCTGCGTTTTAAAGTCGGTAATACGGTTGATGTTGAACAGCGTGTGATGGCCGCCTTACCGGCTATTCCAATTCATCACCTGATGCAGGTGCCGACTGCCATTCCAGTACGTTCCGGAGTGAGTTATTTTGAAATTGAGCCGAATAATGACCTGTATCAACGTATGCTCGACTCGGAATCGATCTGTATTTATGTACCGGCTGGCTTCCAGGATCTTTCTATTGAACTTATTGCTGTCATGAACGGTTAAGGACATTTTTTCATGAATACTCCACATCATGCACCTTCCTTATTTGATGATGGTCAGATTGGTACCGGTCTGACCCCGCCACAGGTCAACCCGAAAATCAGCAATAGTTCTAATCTGGTCGATTTACTTCATGACGGCTTCTATATTGTGTTCCTGATCAAGAACCAGTATGTGCCGGGCAATGTTGAAGCATTCCGTGAAAAAATCATGGATATGCTGAACCGCTTTGAAACCCAGGCGAAAAAACTACAGTTTTCAGCCGATGATATTCACGATGCCAAATATGCGTATTGTGCCTTGCTGGATGAAACCATTGTGACCCAGCAGGACCCGCAATTTTTTGATTTGCAGAATCACTGGCTGATTAATCCCCTACAACTGAATCTGTTCGGTTCGCAGCTGGCCGGCTATCGCTTTTTTGAAATGCTGGAACAGCTCAGAAGTCGCGGCAAAGAACGTCTGGCGGCTTTAGAGGTTTATCATTACTGTATGCTGCTGGGCTTTCAGGGCAAATATCGTATTGAGTCAATGGAAGCGCTGAACCATATAGTGGCGCGTGTCGGCGATGAAATTGATTATCTGAAAGGCAAGAAAACCGCGTTTTCGCCTTTTGCTGCCTTACCCGATCAGATCAGACATATTATTCACCGTGAATTACCTTTTTTCTGGATTTTGCTGTTCTTAGCCCTTTTTGCCTTATTGTCCTTTGCTGGCCTGCGTTACATGCTGTCCAACCAGAACAGTAGCGCAATGAGCCAATATCAAAACGTGATTACTGCACCAACGGAACAGGCGCATATCACCATTCATTTACCATAAAATTTAGATAAAACATGGCAAACGAAAAACAAACTTCATTACGGATTTTACAAAGTAACAAGCCAAAATCGCCGTCGCCACTTTTATATAGTCTGGGCGGTTTTGTAGCGGGGCTCGTGGTCACCGGTTTAGCCGGTTATGCCTATTTTTATGCAGGCCAGCCATCGACAACACTAGCAGAGTCCACTCAGGCAATGGCCGCGCCAGCGGTTACTCCATCGGAACTGCCGGCAGAACTGGAAGAATTAAAAAACCAGATGACCGATCACTCTGGCAGTTTTGAAGAACTCGAAGATGTGCAGACTGAACATCCGGTTGAATTTCAGCAACCCAATGATGGTGAGCTAAGTAAAATTTTTGCCCATCAACCAGCAAAAGTTGCTGCTCAACCTGCGCCAAGTCAAGCGCGCGTTGCTCCAAACTTCCCGCAAGAAATGGCCAGTGCTCCTGCGGCGACAGCAAAACAGCCGCCTGCACCAAAACCAGCTCCAGCACCAGCCAAAGCTGTTCCTGCTAAACCGGCTGCACCGGTCGTGGTACCAATGGCCGCCGTAGAACCGGAAGAAACACCACAGGCCAGTGTCCAGATTTCGGTCGCCCGTAAACCGGTGGAAAAAGTTGAAACTGTAAGCGTACAGGGCACTGCTGTTCATCCATGATTGCGGTTATTTTTATTGCCTTTGTGCTTGTGGCCTGTAGCTTGGCGCTATTGCTATCTTATGAATTACGCGCCAAGGTGTTATCCGGTTTTCAGGCCCTTATTCCCAACAGTAAAAAACAGTTGAGCTCGGTGAAAAGTCTGGCTCAACAGTTTAATCATGCAGCTGCAGCAGAACAGACTCAAACCCATTGGCATATTCAGCAATGGTGGATTCTGATTGCCGGATTTTTTCTGTTTTCCAGCATCATCCTGTTTGCCTTTACCCGCCCGATTAGCGCCACCAAAATTGAAGCCGACTACTTAAGAGAAGTCGATCCTCAAGTTTATGCCTTGCTTGAAGGTGAAATGCTGTCGGCACCACCTGAAGTAGAAGAAGCACTGGTTGAAGCCGCCGTGGTTGAGGCCATGCAACTGGAAAATCAGTGGGCGGCTGTGCCAGCTGATCAGCATAGTTATGATCCAGCGGTGGAAGATTTACATGCTCATTCTCATGTCAATCCATCAATTGTCAGCGCTGACCGGAAATGGCATAAGATAAATCCGCGTTATAAACAGCGTCTGCTGATGGTGTTTAAAATCATGAAAGAACGCCATGGCTATGAGCTGGTGTTATTGGAAGGTTATCGTAGTCCGGAGCGACAAAACTCGCTGTCCAAAAATAAAAACACCACCCGTGCCCGTGGTTATCAAAGCTATCATCAATTTGGTTTAGCCGCCGATGTGGCCTTTAAACGCAATGGCAAAGTGGTGATTTCCGAGCGTGACCCGTGGGCAATGCGCGGTTATGAACTGTATGGTGAAGTGGCGGAGTCGGTTGGTCTGACCTGGGGTGGCCGCTGGAAATCCATTAAAGATTATGGCCATACCGAATACCGGATGCCAGGCTTAAAGAAAACCCGGGAAATGGCAGAAAAGCTGACCTCGGAAGGTCAGTTGATGGCCAATGCACTTGATTAAAACAATACCGGGCTTATGCAGATAAAAACTGCTGGATGTTATCGACCACTTCAGCAGTTTTCTCTGCATGCAGCCAATGGCCCGCATTTTCAACAGTTTCAATGCTAGCCTGACTAAACTGCTGTTCAATGGCAGCATAGTGTTCCGGTTTAGACAGATACGGAGATGCACCGCCACGAATAAATAAACTTGGCACATCCACCTGGACTGGCTGCCAAGATAAAATTTTTGGATAAGATGCATAAAGCGCATCAACATTAAATAACCATTGCCCTTTACTAAACGATTTCATCAGAAACTGAATCACCGCATCTTCACGCAAATGCTGCTGCATAATCTGGGTGGCATCCTGGCGTGATTCCACTTGTGCTTTTTTGACAGCAAATAGCGCATCAAACACCTGATCATGATGATTTTCCTGATAGGCAAATGGTGTCATGTCCAGCACCACCAGTTTTTCCACTCGCTCTGGTGCAAGGTCAGCCAGTTGCATGGCAATTTTTCCACCCATGGAATGGCCAATCACGATAAATTTTTGTACCTGAATCGCATCCAGGGTTTCCAGTACATCTTGCGCCATCTCGGTATAGCTCATGCTCTGGCGATGTTCCGATTTTCCGTGATTACGTACATCAATCTGGATGACTGGATAATGCTCCTGTAACGCACGTGCCAACATACCCAAATTACTCAGGCTGCCAAATAAACCATGAATAAGAACAACAGGAATGTCGGTGCTTGATAGATGTTGTTGTGAAGTCTGGAAATTGAGCAGCATTTTTGATTCCTTGAATGTATTGGTTTTGGCTTTCTCGATATTATAGGATAAGTGTTTTATTAAAATTGTATTTTTGCTTAGGCTATTTTGTATCAGGCCCAAAATATCGGCCAGCTGCACGAAAGCATTGGCCGATCCGGTTTATTTGTTGAAATAATTGAGTGGCAGTTTCAGATAACGCGTGCCATTGGCTTCCGGTTCAGGGAAATGCCCAGCCACCATATTGATCTGAATGGCAGGCAAAATCAGTTTTGGCATCGACAAGCCGGCATCACGGTGATTACGCATTTCTACAAACTCGGCTTTTTGCGTACCATCGTGAATATGGATATTCTCGGCCTTTTGCTGCTGGATACTGGTTTCGTGAATAAAGGCCTTACGCCCTTCAGGCAGATAATCATGGCATAAAAATACCCGCGTCTGCGCTGGCAACTCATACAGTTTTTGCACAGAATCAAACAGTTGCTCTGCACTGCCCTTCGGGAAATCGCAGCGTGCAGTGCCATAATCCGGCATAAACAAGGTATCACCGACAAAGACTGCATCACCAATCACATAGCTTAAACAGGCCGGTGTATGCCCTGGCGTCGGAATATTGTAGGCCGTTAATTCACCAATACTGAATTGCTCATGATCATCAAACAGATAATCAAAGGTTTGATGCGCATTCAGATATTTTAAATCCAGATTATAAATACGGCCAAAAGTATCCTGCACCACAATAATCTTGTTGCTGATGGCTATTTTCCCACCGAGCTTTTCTTTTAAATATTGGGCTGCGGTCAGATGATCTGCATGCACATGGGTTTCTAAAATCCATTCAACGCTTAGGCTATTTTGCTGAATATAGCTAATAATTGCATCAGCACCTTCAGTCGAGGTAGATGCCGAAGCCGCATCATAATTCAAGACGCTATCAATAATTGCACATTGCTGCGTGGCCGGATCGGTCACCACATAGCTGAATGTATTGGTCTCTTCGTCGAAAAAATGTTGTACAACTGGCGTAGCGGTCATGATTTTTTCCCTAAAAGTCGATGATGGAGGTACATGCCATACATCATCGCAGCAATAAAATACAGTGCCTGATAATAGCCCAGACCAATTAACGTAAAGCTAGGTGCAGGACAAATGCCGGCAATCCCCCAGCCAATCCCAAACAAAGCGCTGCCGAGAATCAGTTTAGAATCTAGCTGATTTTGCCGCGGTAACTCAATGGCCTCATGATACACCGTCTTAGGTTCAGCCTGACGAACTGCCTTTTGAAACGGAATAAAAGCCACGGCGATGGCACCCATCATCACAAAAGCCAGACTGGCATCCCAATCCCCAAAAATATCCAGAAAACCTAGTACTTTTTCCGGATTGGACATGCCCGAAATCATCAGGCCCAATGAAAATAATCCACCAAATAGAAACGCCCAGATATTTTTCATTTTAGAATGCTCCTGTGATATGGCGGATGACATACACTGTCAATACGCCCGTCAGCATAAAGGTCAAGGTTGCTACCATCGAACGTTTGGATAAACGGCTGATTCCACAAATACCATGACCACTGGTACAACCCGAACCTAAACGGGTCCCAAAACCAACCAGGATACCGGCCACCACCATCACGAGTGGACTGGCGTCAAGTTCAATCTGTGGCTGCTGCCAGATTCCATAAATAAACGGCGTAACAAACAGTCCCAATAAAAACCACAGCGCCGGTGTTTTAAAGATGGTGCTTGGCTGCATCACCTGAGCCAGCAAACCACTAATCCCTGCGATTCGTCCGTTCACATATAAGTAGCCCACTACGGCGGCCCCTAATAAAAGACCACCTAAAAACGCAATCAGGAAATCATGCATCGCCATACACTCAAAACATTATATGTTTTTATAATATATAAAATATCAATAAATAGCTATCCTTGTTTACAAAGAGCTAATCATCTCCTCTTTCCTTTATTCTGGTTTTTGCGCTGTCATTCGATGATTAAGGAAAGTAATGCTTAGGCTATTTTGGGAATAAAGGAATGAAAATGAAGCGTTTAAAAATAAGGAAAATAAAAAAGCTTCCAGTGACTAGAGGCTTAGCGCGGCCAGCACATCTCTAAAAATAGGAGTTGGATAAAGCCTGTTTTCGCTCATCAATCCGAAAAACAGGTTGTGAATGGAAAACAGTTTGATAGAAAAATCATGTGAATTAATTAGCTGATCTTGATAGTTGAGCAAATCCCTCGAATATATCCTCGGGGAATTTTGTACTTCGGCAGAATATTATGTAGTTTGGCTTTAATTTCCTAGGGTTTTAAAGCTACTGATCAGAAATAGAGATGTATACCCATCAACGTGAACTGACTTACTCAAAAGCATTTAAAACTTTCTCTACAAACCACTCCGGCAACACCTGCGCCTCGGGATTTATTTTTAACAGCTCGGCGTTTTCAATTTCGGCCAGGAAAGATGCAGCTTGACCATCCGTCGAGTTATCAAAAAAGTAGGTTCGATCTGTGGCATCCACCGCCTGCATCAATAAATCCATACTGCGGTAGTAACGCTGTTTAATCTTCTGTTCAGGCACGCCATGCCCGCCCTTCTCTACGCGATACTGCACCCTTGCAATATTAATCAGCGGATCGACCGTGGAAACATAGTACAGATAGGTTTTAAATCCCTGACGTTTTGCCTCATGCAAAAATTCCACTTTGGAAATATGCGACATCACTGTTTCAAAGGTAAAACTCACCTTTAAACGTAAAAATTCCAGGCGAATATAATCAATAATACGTGCACATAAATAGGAATCGATTTCTGCAGGATCAAACTGTACGCAGCTTGCACTGATTAACACCGGTGGCTGACGTAATAAAGGCACCCATGTATTTGCCTGAGGTCGTTGTTTTTGTTCTAAAAAGGAAATTAACACCGCTGCATCCAACGCCCGATGATAATGGTCCAGATGCAAAACTGCAGATTGTTTAAGCTGATATTCGAGTTCATCTGCATTTAAATATGCCCCAATATGATGGGGCAATAGATATTCCTTAATGGTACTTTTTCCTGAACCATTCGGACCTGCAAACATCCTGATGCGGGGTTGTGGCATAAATTAGTGAACAGTCTGTAATTTCTTTTTACGTGTCAAGGTTTTTGGAAGATGCTGCGCACTCCGATAAGCCGCCGATACATCTTTCATTACGCTTTCCTGACCATTCGGCTGGCGCTGTACCAGTTGCTGATCTTTCACATACACCACAATTGAAGACGCACATGCCTGCTTAAAGGCATCACGAAATGCATGAATTGCCAGTTTTGGAATCATATCATCCTCCACCTTGCCTGCTTTCATTATAGTATAAGCTGTCATTGGACAACTCCTGTTCACACTGTGTGTAATGTCTTTATCTTAGCACATCAGGGCTATTTGTCTATTTATACAGCACTTCGCCGATACAAGGTTGCCACAGACTGAATTAGATAGAGCTGTCTTGTTTAGGCTAAATTAAGATATTCGTCGCTTTTAAGAAGATTTCCCCTTAATAAAGCAATACTGTTATTTTTTAATTCTAAAATCAAAGCTCTACTGACTGAACACATTCAGGTAATACGTGAACTATCAAATTTTGCCAACCTTGCCTGAATGCCTTTCGTACAGAAAGACACGAAACTGTCTTTTTCAATGAAAGAATTGGTCAATGACTTCCTGTAAATAAATCCAACACTTTTGACTTCAACCTGCTCTCGTGTTCTTCACAATGACTATACATGATCAGGATTGCTCATCTCTTATTAGCGTCTTAACTATTCCTATACACCCTCTATCTGAAAGATCAGCCCAACTGTTAAGCACATGCTAAACTGATCTAAATAGCATGCTAATGACTGATCGAATTACTATATCCCAAGCACAAAATAAAGATAAATATTTGTAATTCAATAATAAATAAAGATAGCAACACGGTAGTTTAAAGCCAGATAAAACAGAATCTATAGCGGCAACCTCTCAGCAGATATATTGAATGGTATAAATTTTAAAACGCGGCCAATCTAATATAGAAATCAGGATAAGGATAAAAACTCACCAAATTCAGGGATAGCGTTCCGGGGGAAATCCGGAGATAAAACCGGATGAATATGCAGGCCATCTGCTTGGGCTTAAACTCATCAAACTATTTTGCGGCAAACCTGTGAATGGTTTTGGTCAATTCTCATTACAATGTAAAAAACCGTAATTTCGTGCAAATTTGGAATCTTTTAACATTGCGAATTGTATGCAAAGTTTGCATGATATAGCCATATTTTGCGACATGCTTTTCACGTCAATTTAAAGAAATTATAAAAAAAATGTGAAATTTCATGCCATAATATGCAAACTTTGCAGACATCTTGCAAAGACTATTTGCAACTTATTAATTGGAGCAGGCTGGATGAGTTCAACCATTTTGGTTATTCATGGACCGAATTTAAATTTGCTAGGAAAGCGAGAACCTGAGGTTTATGGACACCTTACCCTTGAGGATATAAATCAGCAGCTCATGACACAAGCGCAAAATGCATCATTTTCGCTAGAAACTTTCCAGAGCAACTGGGAAGGTGCCATTGTCGACCGAATTCATCAGGCAGGTCAAGAAGGTGTTCAATTCATCATTATTAATCCTGCGGCCCTGACTCATACCTCAGTCGCAGTACGTGATGCACTTCTTGGCGTTGCCATCCCGTTTATTGAAGTTCATCTGTCTAACGTGCATGCACGTGAAGCATTTAGACATCATTCATATTTGTCCGATAAAGCTGTAGGCGTGATCTGCGGATTGGGTGCAAAAGGCTATGCTGCTGCACTTGACTACGTTATCGAAAAAATTCAACTCACTTCGCAATCTTAATTAGGAATACTGTCTCATGGATATCCGTAAAATCAAGAAACTCATCGACCTGATGATTGAATCTGACTTACAAGCGATTGAAGTTAAAGAAGGCGATCAGGCGATTGCGCTTACTCGTCGCAGTCCAGTAGTAGCGGCAGCGGTTCCAGCAATGCCTGCACCAGCAGCAGATCTGCCATCAGCACCGAAATCTTCTCCACGTGGCGCAGTTGAAACTTCTCCAATGGTTGGTGTGTTCTATGCAGCACCAAGCCCAGGTGAAGCACCTTTTGTGAAAATCGGTCAAACCGTTTCTGCAGGTGAAACCTTAGGTATTATCGAAGCCATGAAAATCATGAACCCGATTGAAGCAACTCAAAGCGGCGTGATTGAAGAAATTCTAGTTAAAAATGGTGAAGTGATTCAGTTTGGTCAACCACTCTTCCGCTACCGCGCTTAAGACCACGGGGACTCACAATGTTGCAAAAAGTTTTAATTGCAAACCGTGGTGAGATTGCGCTTCGCATCACCCGGGCCTGCAAAACTTTAGGAATCAAAACTGTCGGTATCTATTCCGATGCCGATAAAGACCTGATGCATTTACGTTTCTGTGATGAAGCCGTGTGTATCGGTCCGGGCGCGAGCAGCGAAAGTTATCTGAATATTCCTGCGATTATTACCGCAGCGGAAATTACCGGTGCTGATGCCATTCACCCAGGTTATGGTTTCCTGTCTGAAAATGCGGAATTTGCCGAAATTGTAGAAAGCTCAGGCTTTATCTTTATTGGTCCGCGTCCAGAACACATCCGCTTAATGGGGAACAAGGTTTCTGCTATTACCGCCATGCGCAAAGCCGGCGTACCAACAGTACCGGGTTCCGCTCATGCAGTAACACCACAAAATGCCCTGGCTGAAGCCAAAGAAATCGGCTTCCCGCTAATTGTCAAAGCAGCTGCCGGTGGTGGTGGTCGTGGTATGCGTATTGTTGAACGTGTCGATACCTTGCTGGAATCGGTACAAGCGGCGCAACGTGATGCGGAAATGTGGTTTGGTGATGATACGGTCTATATGGAACGTTTCCTGCAAAAGCCACGTCATGTTGAAGTGCAAGTACTGGGCGATGGTAACGGCCATGCCATCCATCTGTATGACCGTGACTGCTCTTTACAGCGTCGCCATCAAAAAGTTCTGGAAGAAGCACCAGCACCAAACCTGCCAGAGCAAGCACGTGCAGATATTTTAGAAGCCTGTGTCAATGCCTGTAAGATGATGCAGTATCGCGGTGCCGGTACTTTCGAGTTCCTGTTTGAAGATGGCGAGTTCTTCTTTATCGAGATGAACACCCGTGTTCAGGTAGAACACCCGGTAACCGAAATGGTCACAGGTATTGATATTATTGAACAACAGCTGCGCGTTGCCGGTGGTTTAGGCCTCGACATTCAGCAGGAAGATGTTCAGGTAAAAGGTCATGCTATTGAATGCCGTATCAATGCGGAAGATCCATCAACCTTCCTGCCATCACCAGGCAAGATTGAGAACTTCTACGCATCTGGTGGTGCCGGTATCCGTTTAGATTCACATATCTATCCGGGCTATAGCATTCCGCCTTATTACGACTCAATGATCGCTAAACTGATTGCGCATGGTAAAGACCGTAGCACCAGTATTGCGCGCATGCGTCAGGCGCTGGATGAAATGATTCTGACCGGTGTGAAAACCAATATTCCATTACATAAAGATCTGATCTTGCAAGATGAAAACTTCTGCAAACAGGCAATGGATATTCACTACCTGGAAAAGCATTTATTAAAGCAGCTTGAAGGTGCCAACAAGGAAGCCTGAGTGTTTCCTTGTGAAAATAAAAAACCGCTGATTTCAGCGGTTTTTTTATAGTTAAATTTCAGCTTTAAGGCAACACACGGCGCAATGTGGCAAAGCACTGTTCAGCTTTTTCATTGCTACAGAAATGAATGGTATGCGGGTTTTTCCATTGCACAAAATATTGTGAAATTTCCCCGGTCTGATCTTCCTGATAACCGGAACAATCGACCTCATTATTGTCATATTTAATTTGCATGATTAAGGCAGGTAAACTGCTGGCCGGATCTTCTGCCGGCTGATAGTCATAGATGCCAGACGACCATTCCTGACCGCTTTTGATAATGACATCATTATCGCCCCGAAAATTATAATATTCAATACATTTGCGGTTATTTGGAATTTCCATGCCCCACAATCCCACAATTTCAGGACGGGTAATGACACGAACGGTATTGGCATTAACAGGCGCTTTTGCAGCGGTTGCCGCAGCACTATTTGTTGTTGTCGTTTTTGTTTCATTGGCCATCACGGCAGTGCAACATACTAACATTAAACTGGTGAGATAAAGTTTTTTCATACATTGATTCAATGATATAAAGTACCCGCTAACGTTAGCATATTTTTTGCAATAAACTTAGTGCATAAACATAACTCAACAATTTTTTTAAGCCCAAAAATCGCTGATTTTTACTGTTTAAATTTTAATCTCACCTTGCAACTTTGCGCAAAATCTCTTACAACAGTTTCTGACAATTTATATTTTCAGGATTGAAAATGAAGTTACAAGAATATTTAAAATATGATGGTCTGGGGCTGGCCGAATTAGTGGCAAAAAAAGAAATTCAGGCATCGGAACTGCTGGAACTGGCCGTACAACGCGCCGAACAAAGCAAAAGCCTGAATGCAATTATTATTCCGATGCATGAACATGCACAGCAACGGGTACAAGGGTCGTTATCTGGTCCATTTGCAGGGGTACCCTTTCTGGTCAAAGACCTGTTTCAGGAATATGCGGGCTACCAGACTTCTTATGGCTGTCAGGGCTTAAAAAGAATGGGCTATATTCCCGAAACAAACGCCGAAATTGTCAATCGTTGGGAACAAGCCGGAATTGTGACTTTTGGCCGTACTAACACTCCTGAATTTGGGATTAAAGGCATTACCGAACCGGATGCCTGGGGCAGCTGTAAAAACCCGTGGCATTTAAAACATAATAGTGGTGGCTCATCGGGTGGTTCTGCGGCTGCGGTTGCCGCCGGTATTGTTCCACTAGCTGGTGCCGGTGATGGTGGTGGCTCGATTCGTATTCCTGCCTCTTATTGCGGCTTGTTCGGTTTAAAGCCGAGTCGTGGCCGTACCCCATGGGGACCGTCCATGAGTGAAGCCATGCACGGCGCCGCCATTCAGCATGTGTTGACGCGCAGTGTCCGGGATAGCGCCGCCATGCTTGATGCAACCCACGGCGAAGAACACAGCTCTTTATTTAAGATTCAGCGCCCGGAAGGTCAATATCTGCAGCTGATGCAACAAGCACCGAAAAAACTGAAAATTGCGTTTAGCACCCGCTCTCCAATTGGTACCGCTGTATCTAAAGATGCTATTCAGGCCATTGAGCACACTGTAAAACTCTTAACCAACCTTGGGCATGAAGTAATTGAAGATCAGCCGGCTATTGATGGCATGCAACTAGCCAAAGATTTTATTACCACCTGGTTTAGCCAGTTCTCCTATATGCTCAGCCAGATTCGCGCGCAGTATCCTTCACGTGATGATGATTTCGAGCTAGACTCACTGGCGCTGGCCGCATTTGGCGCCAAAACCTCTGCACTGGATTATATTCATAACCTGAATAACTGGGGCGTTTATACCACGCAAATGAACCAGTTCTTTGACCGTTATGATTTATATCTAACCCCAGCCACAGCCTCGGTAGCGCCCCAGAATGGTGAAGTCAAAACTCCAGCCTGGCAAAAACCGGTGTTAAAAGCTTTATTGAAAGTCGGACAGGCGCATCTGTTAACCCAAGGCAAACTGGTCGATCAGATTGTACGGGAAAACCTGAAATGGGTACCTTTTACCCAGCTGGCCAATATTACCGGCTTACCGGCGATGTCTGTGCCGCTGTACTGGAATAAACAGCACTTACCTTTAGGTTCACAGTTTATTGCACCTTTTGCCCGTGAAGATGTATTACTACAACTGGCTGCACAACTGGAACAGGCTCAGCCGTGGTTCCCGCAATATCAACACATCAAAATTTAAAGACTTGAATAGCCTGATTCAACAGCCGGTCGATATGACCGGCTTTTTTATACCTGTTTTTGCAGCTGTTTCGGCAAACCAAAGACCAGTAACAAGCCCAGTAATGTAGATAAGCCAGCCCAGATAAAGACCGTTTGCCCTGAAAAAATATCCCAATAATAACCGGCCAGAATACTTCCCAACGCCACACCCATACCCCACATAGTGCTATAGATGGCTTGCCCTCGCCCTTGCTGACCCAAACTAAAATTCTGAAAAATCACCCGCATCGCAATCACATGGAATAAGCCAAAACTAAAGGCATGGATGGTTTGGGCAAAAAACTGGGCGATAAAACTGTCAGGTAGCATACCCACAATAATCCAGCGTAAACCGGTCAGCAGCAAACAGGCCATCACCAGCGTTCGCCATGACCAGCGCGACAGAAAAAAGGTTGCATAAGCAAACATAATAATTTCCGCAATCACGCCTACTGACCACAACAAACCAATTATTGAAGTACTAAAACCAGCCTGGCTCAGATAATTGCTATAAAAACTGTAAAACGGTGCATGTGAAAACAGCAGAATAAACTCGATCAGGAAAAAACAGGCCACCACAGGCCGTTTTAACACCGGCCCCAAAGGCTCCAGCTGTTTTTGGGAACTTGGTGCAGCGCTGGGTTCTTTAATACTAAAAGACCAGATAAATGCCAGAAACGCGATACATAGCAACAATACCGGCAGCATGGAGATTGAAATAATTTCCAGCAAGGCACCGATACCAAATACCGCAACAATAAAACCGACCGATCCCCATTTACGCACCTTGCCATACAGCTGTTCACGTTGATCGCCCAGCCAGAATAAAGTCACCCCTTCAAACTGGGCCAAAATAGCATTCTGAAAAAAGCTAAAAATTAGCATCAACAATGCGACTGACTGAAAACTATTCGGAGTGATAAACAGCATGAACCAGATACAGGCTTCCATCCAGGTGGCAATACGCACCAGCAACATGCGTTTCCCGGATTTATCGGCAATCCATCCCCAAATAAAAGGGGCAAAAAACCGGGTGATAATTGCAATGGAAGACAGAATCCCGATTTCCTGATAATTGAAGCCCTGATCTTCCAGGTACAGGCTCCAAAACGGCATGAATGTTCCAACAATAGCGTAGTAGAAAAAGTAGAAACCACCGAGCCGTGTACTGATTGCAAGTGATCGCATTAGCCGCTCTATCCTTGCATGTTGAATCTGTAATGGAACTTGATGAGTGCATTGCGTTGCATGTATTTGCCTTTGCTTGCAGTTGAGGACACTGCTTAGAAACTCTGCCGAATTTCAGTATTTTAGCACTTGCTTTGTGGCGCAACTCAACAGATTGAAAAAAGAAATCCTCAAGATGAGATCAGATGCAGATCATTTAATATGCAGCCAGAACCCTCTTATCTTTCCTAATCACTGATCATCTGGGCGATTTAACTCAATAAATCGTCTAATAGCGCAATCTATTACAATCTTCTTATCGAAGCTCAGAATTGACCAATGAGCGCTATTGCTATTGTTTATATAAGTCACAAATTTTTTCGTTTGTCATATCACTCATAATTGAATGGATGTGTGATCACCCCAAATCTGGAACGCTACGTTGCATTTGTCCGGTTTTCGAGCAAACAAGAACAATAGGATAAAACGGAACTTTTTATCTTCTTCTAGAATATGAATAACACATCACTCTACTACACCCGCACCGCCCAAGTCTTGCACTGGCTTATGGCGATTATTTTTATTGCGGCCTGGATTATTGGTTTTTATAGTGGTAACTTTTTAAGTTATGAAACAGATGGCAACTTTAAAGGGGATGTCATTAAACTGCATAAAAATATTGCCACCACGCTCATCTTCCTGATTGTAATCCGGATTTTCTGGCGCTATACCCATCCGGTGCCAAAACTCCCCGACACCATGTCACCACTTATGCAGAAACTGGCACATCTGGGTCATTTAGCCCTGTACTTTATGCTACTGGCCTTGCTAATTACCGGCTGTTTATTTAGCTGGAGCGCCGGTCATCCGGCACCGGTACTTTATCTGTTTGAAATTCCACGGATGGTACAAGCCAATCCGGAGCTGTTAGCCATCGTTAAACCCTTACATATCTATTTATCTTGGGCAGCAGGCCTATTATTGATAGGTCATGTACTGGCTGCATTAAAACATCATTTTATTGACCGCGATCATGTCCTAAAAAGTATGATTTCGAGCGATAAATAAATATCTGTTTTAAATCAAAATAAATCAGGCAGTTTATCCACTTAAACTGTCTGATATAAATAGGACAAAACTGTCATAAATAAAATACTTTTGTATATAAATAAAACCCACGCCTCTCTTTATTCTATTTAAAAGCATGTAACCGTTTAATACGACGTGAATATCTGCCGCTGATTTGTATGGCTTTTATTAGACCTCTTTCATAAATCATTTTTTGCTCAGTTCCAAGTTGTAGATTCCAGCGATTAAATTGAATCTCAAACCAAGCCTTTTACCTCTATTTCGATAACGCTCAGCAAGGATTTTGA
>Ga0172372_10000554_pt1 | contig 57400 bp, 44 predicted proteins | sample LakKiv5m_2_FD_114544 | JGI IMG/M metagenome (GOLD analysis project Ga0172372, IMG submission 114544) | Freshwater microbial communities from Kabuno Bay, South-Kivu, Congo - kab_092012_9.5m | ecosystem: Environmental > Aquatic > Freshwater > Lake | place: Democratic Republic of the Congo...
AATATTCTGAGTCCAGGGCAGAAATAAAAAAGCGATACTGAAACCCACAAATATCCATATCCATACCCGGAAATACAATTTAGCGCTGGATGTCTCTGTCTTTTTCAAGGAAGAAAAAGGATATTTTAAAGTTTCAACGGGCAGTTTATTATTAGAGATGTTAAGCATATCGGCAAATCTTGAAAATCAATAAAATATTTCCTGGAAATAAGCATCCTTCTCCAGTTCTTTGGCATTTCCCTGAGTATGAATAGTTCCCGACTTCATTAAAATAATCCGATCACATTTTTCAGCAATAATAGGGTCATTGGTTGAAATGACTACCGTCTTATCTTTCAGATAATTGAGAATAAAATCGAAAACCTTATGACGTTCCCTGCGATTTAGGAACATAAATTCTCCCTCTGCCAACCATAGTTCAGGATTAAAAATGAGGCTTCTTGCTAAAATAATCTTTGATTTCGTACTTTTCGAAATGTTCCTTCCTTCAGAAACCAGGTGGGTTAAATACCCCTGAGGCAATGATTGAATAATCTCTGTTAAACCAATTGCATTGGCTACCGGCGTGATTTTATCAAAATCAAATTCCTTATTTCCCATGCAAATATTGTCCAGGATTGTTCCTTCCTGAATGTTTTCATCTGCTAAAAAGTGGCCTACCCTGCAACGGATGCCATTTATTTTCAATGAACCAACTGGCATGTCATTAAATAAAAGCTGACCTTTAATATCGGTATATAGATTTGATAAAATGTGCAAAAGCGTTGTTTTACCAGCATTAGCATTTCCAGCCAAACAAATTTTCTCGCCCGCCTTAATTTTAAAATTAATCCTTTGTAAGGAGGGTGTATTATCGGGTCCATAGGAAAAAGATAAATCTCTTCCCTCCAGGGAAATTCCTTTTTGACCGACCGGAAAATAAAGTAAGGCGCCATCTTCCCTCTCCAACGGAAGATCCATGATTTCGCCCATTTTTTGAATTGCGGTAAGCACATCATAAACGCTTTCCATGGTCAGAATCAACTTTTCCACAGAGGCAATCACCAGAATCACTATAATTTCTGCCGCTACAAATTGCCCTATATTAATTTGATTTTCGATAACCAGATAAGCGCCCAAAGTTAACAGGGTGGCTGTCAGGATAGTTTCAAAAATGACAACGGTACTATATTGCGTAATTAGAATTTTAAAATGTGCCTTTCTGTTATCCACGTAATTAGAGGCTAATTTGTCGGTGGTAATCAAAGGATTGGCCCTGTTGGTAGTAATTTTAAAGTCATACATGGATCGCGCTATTTCCTCCAGCCAATGCGCTACTGCATATTTATATTTTGATTCCATCATACTGGTTTTTAAACCAACAGGACCTGTATATCTGAAAATTAAAAAAAGTATGACCAACAGGAGAAAACTAAAAAAAACAAAAAACGGATGATAAAAGGAAATAAGTAGTAATCCAATAAAAATCTGAAAAGAGGCACTCGAAAAATCAATTAAAATCTTTGGAATACCCTTTTGCAGCGTTAGCGTATCAAAAAAACGATTCATCAGTTCAGGCGGATACTTTTGTGTCAGCCCTTCCAGTTTAAACCGTGGAAGCCTGAAACTGAAATCGATAGCTGATCTCAAAAAAATTCGTTGTAAAATAACTTCGACTACAGATAACTGCATAATTTTTAAAAGGCCTGTTAAGGCTACGCCTAAGGTCACCACACCCAATAGAATAAACAAGGCGCTTGATACACTACCCCCGGCAATTAATCCAATAATTGCCTGAATACCAAGTGGTAAACTGAGTGTGATGATTCCAGCAAGGACAGCATATACGTAAACATAAATGATATCTTTGCGATCTAATTCCAACATTCTTAATAATCTGCTAAACGACGCCTCTTTCATGATAGTATTACTATTAAACAAATCGGAAACATATAAACGCGCTATATTGTTTCAATTTAAAATGCCTACCTTAGTAAAAACAATTTTCAAAAAAGGTTGACTTTTGGAACATAAAAAACTACTTCTAGGTTTCAGTGCTTATTTATTGCTGGAACGCGGTTTATCTAAACAGACATTTATACATTACAAACAAGACCTGAATAAATGGTTTCATTTTTTAGAAAACCTAAATCCTCCAATATCATCTGAAATGGCCACCTTAAAGGAATTAGCGGCATTTCTGGGCACTTTGAATGATTTAAATCAATCTCCAGCCTCACAGGCGAGAATTACCTCTGCACTTAAAACCTTTTATTCCTGGTTACTTTTAGAAAAAAAAATAACTGAAAATCCAACGGAACTCATAGACAGCCCTAAAATAAACAGGAAAATACCTGAGGTTATGAGTTACCCTGAAATTGAAAGATTATTTCAATGCATCGATTTAAGTGAACCAACCGGAACCCGAAACAGAGCCATATTAGAAACATTATATGCTTCAGGATTAAGAGTCAGCGAGTTATGCACTTTAAGAATCAGTAATTATTTTCCTGAAGACGGATTTATACGCGTTCTGGGAAAGGGAAGCAAAGAACGGGTAGTTCCCATTGGAGATGATGCCATATCCTATATAAATGATTACGTAAACACCTGGCGCAGACATTTGCCGGATATTTCTAAAAAAGATACGGACATTTTGTTTTTAAACAGACGTGGAAAAAGGCTTTCGAGAATATTTATTTATCAGATGGTTAAAGACCTGGCGGAGAGAGCCGGGCTATCTCCGATGATTAGCCCGCACACTTTCCGTCACTCTTTTGCCACCCACCTACTGGAAGGAGGAGCCGATTTAAAAGCGGTTCAGGACATGCTTGGCCATGAATCTATTCTAACAACAGAGATATACACACATCTGGATAATAACTATTTACGGGAAACCTTACATCTCTTTCATCCAAGAAATAGAAAATCATCCTAAGTTCTTCTTCATTTCAGCAAAAGGCTGGCTATAAATTCTGTTTCCGGTAGCGGCAAACATCGCATTTGCAACCGCGGCAGCTGCAGGAGGCAAAGCAGGTTCACCTAAACCAGTCGGGTCAATTTCATTTTCTACAAATTGAACTTCTACCGGAAATGATTCATTTATTTTAATCATCCTGTAGGCATCGAAGTTATTCTGAAGTGATTTGCCATCTTTGATTTCAATATTACCAAAGAGTGCGTGTCCAAGGCCATCAATGATACCACCGACAATCTGGTTTTCAGCGCCACTTTTATTAACCACGATACCACAATCTGCTGCACAATAGACTTTTTTTATTACTGGTTTGTTATTTTCCATCATCACCTCAGCAATCATTGCAACATAAGAGCTGAATGAAAAATAAGCACTAAAGCCTTTGAAGACACCTTCTTTTTTGGTATCCCATCCGGACATTTGCCGAACCAGTTCGATTGTTTTTTTAAATCGCTGAACATCATAATCGACCTTGCCAACCGGATTTGATGCCGCTTTATTTAACAAATCAAGTCTAAAATCGATAGGATCTTTTTTAAGTGTTACGGCTACTTCATCTAAAAAGCATTGTTCTGCGAAGGCAACAAAATTATGAACAGGGGCACGCCAGGGACCTGTTGTTACATTAGATTCTTTATTATGTCCTTCAATAAGCAGATGTTGAACAGCACCTGCGGGAAAATTATTTTCCCTGGTAGGATTTCCAACATTAAGACCTGCACCTCTCACATGAAAGCCTGATAATTCGCCATTTTTATTAATGGCAGCTTTATAAATGTATTTGCATGCGGGCCTGTAAACACCACCAGCCATATCATCTTCTCTGGTCCACTGCACTTTAACCGGAGCTTTCGCCAGCCGGGAAATTTTCGCTGCTTCTTCCGCAAAATCAGAACTTAGCCTTCTTCCAAAACCACCGCCCATTCTTGTCATTTGTACCGTTACGGCCTCAACGGGTATCCCCAGAACCTCCGCAACGCGGGTTTGAGAACGCTGTGGTGTCTGGGTAGGACCTATTAATTCTGCTGCATTTTCTTTAACATCAGCAAAAAAGTTCATTGGTTCCATAGCATTATGGGGTAGAAAGGGGCAACTAAATGAAGCCTCTATCACCTTTTCTGCCTGTGCGAAACTGGCATCGGCATCGCCATCGGCCCTAAAAGATTTTGCAGGTTTCTGTGTCAGCAGATCAGTGAGCCATTTATCATGTAAAACTGTTGATTCAGCTGGTGTTTTGTGTACCCAGGTAACTTCGAGTGCCTGTCGGCCTTTTAAGGCAGCCCAGGTAGAATCGGCTACCACAGCAATTTTATCATCGAAAGGAAAAACGCCGGTCACACCTGGAACAGCTTTTGCAGCGTCATCCTTTATTTTTTCAGGAATTTGGCCAAAGCCTGGAGGTCTTGCCACAACGGCATATTTCATACCTGGCCTTTTAAAATCGATACCAAAAATCGCTTTACCTGTGAAAATATCTTTGTTATCAACACAAGCTACAGATTTACCCAACAGTTTAAATTCACCTGGTTTTTTTAGAATGACACTGGCAGGCACCTCTTGTTTGACAGCTTCAGAAGCTAATTCTGCATAAGTAGCCTTTTGACCGGCGCCCAAAACCATACTTTTCTCAGTTCGGAGACCTGAGGCTGGAACCTGCCATTTTTGGGCAGCAGCTGCAATCATCATCATCCTGACGGTTGCACCAGCCTGCCGAAGCGTTCCCCAGGAAGCTTTTAAGGAACCACTGCCACCAGCAACCTGGCGTTGATATTTTTTACCGTCCAGCGGTGCTTGTTCCACTTTTACTTTTGACCAGTCGGCATCTAATTCTTCCGCAACAATCATAGGCATAGCCGTCTTAACACCCTGGCCCACCTCGGGATTAGGTGAAAAAATGGTGATAGTACCGTCTGGAGCTATCAGAATAAACGGATTAAAACTAAGGGATTCCAGCGCTGCAGCATTAGCGGCTGCCTTTGAGGAAGAAAACCCTAATAACAAGCCTCCACCAGCTACAGCTGTGACCTTAATAAAGGATCTTCTTGATACTGAAAATGTAGGATTATTCATGATTATCGGGCTTTTTGTGCCGCAATGTGCACGGCTTTTCTGATTCTATTATAAGTTCCGCAACGACAGATATTTCCTGCCAGTGCCATATCAATATCGGCATCGGTAGGAGAGGGATTTTTTTCAAGAAGTGCCACCGTAGTCATAATTTGACCTGCCTGGCAATAACCGCACTGTGGTACATCCACTTCTTGCCAGGCTTGCTGAACCGGGTGATCACCAGATTCACTTAATCCTTCAATCGTCGTTAATTTTTTTCCATCAAAAACAGATACGGGTAAGGAACAGGAACGCATGGGTTCTCCATCGACTAACACCGTACAGGCACCACATTGCCCAATACCACAACCATATTTTGTACCCGTAAGCCCAATCGAATCCCGTAATAACCAAAGTAAAGGCATTTCAGGATCGACGTCCAGTTTGCGCTTCTTACCATTAACAGTTAGTGTAATTGCAGCCATGATAACTTATTTTTCTGTAAATTTAATATTCCTAAGATTGAAAATACAACAAGATGTCTGACAAAACAAACTTTCCGGAAGATATTATTTCCCAGCATGCTCATCAATATACTGAAGCAGCTCTTTTAAAACTTCTTTCTGAACAGATAGAAAATTTAATGGTTCATGACAGGGAACAATTATGGAGCCTTTTTTACAGACTTGATATCACTGATGAATCATTGCGTTCCGTTTTAAATAAAATACCCTTTGAAAATCAGGCTTTTAAATTAGCAGAACTTGTTTTGGAAAGACAGAAAAAGAGAATGGAAACTAAATTAACGTATAAGCAGGATCCAATAGAAGATGAAGAGTGGCGCACCTGGTAATGTACCTTATTTATGATAATCAAGACAAAAGGATATGTTTTCAGAACGGTAAAATATGGTGAGCATCAACTCATTGCCGACATTTTCACGACTTCAAACGGACTGTTATCCTTTATAGTGCCGGGAGCAAGGAAAGCCGGTAATTCTTCCAAAGCTATATTTTTACAAACTTTGTCCTCACTGGAATTGGTTATTGAGGTTCAGGAAGGGAAAAACCTGCAAAAAATAAAGGAGATTAAATTTGACAGGATATACACAAATATCCAGATTGACATCCGAAAAGGAGCCATGATTTTATTCCTGAGCGATGTACTAAGACATAGCGTCAGGGAAAATGCACCTAACAGGGAACTTTTTGACTTTATTGATTTGAATTTGCAATTTTTAGATCAGGCAGACAAGGGCTTTTCAAATTTAAGTCTTTATTTCTTAATTCATCTGACCGCTCATTTAGGCTTTTTTCCCGTGAATGAATGGACAGAAAACAATAATTCTTTAAATCTGAAAGAAGGTTGTTTTGAGCCATTTACGGCATTGTCGGAGTACAGACTGGAGGCTGAACCAAGTAAACTACTGGATCAGATGATAAATATTCCATTACATCAACTGGGACAAATCACCCTGACAAGAGATCAACGAATATATCTGCTTGATAAAATAATCTGGTATTACCGCCATCATCTGGATTATTTTCCAGCACTTAAATCTCTGTCCGTTTTGAGAGAAATTTTTTAAAAAAATCTTTTTTCTGAACTCTTTATGCATAAATTTCATTTTAATAAAAAACAATCCAAAGCATGCAAGCATTGAATGACCAGGTGATTGACAGAATCGTTGAAATGGCCTGGGAAGACAGAACCTCCTTTGACGGCATATTCAGACAATTTGGCATAAAGGAAGCGGAAGTCATTGCGATTATGCGTCGGGAAATGCACCCTAATAATTTTAAAAAATGGAGGGCCAGGGTTCAGGGCAGAAATACGAAACATGAAAAACGCCGGGGTGATGAAGTCAACAGATTTCATTCAAAAATGCAGCGCACCATAAGTGGTAACAGAAAATCCAAATAATCAGCCTGAAATATAGATATAACCAAAGGCGGCAAGGGATAAAATGATGCCGTACATAAAAATGGCGTAACAAATTCTCAGGTACTTGTATTTCACCGCCAGTACTTTTCCCAGAAAATATAAGTCTCTGGTCATGGAGTTATAGAGAAATTCATTATCCTGAATCATCTCCATCATCCCTTCCTGAAATTTCTCCATTTCCATATTGAAAAAATTTCCAAAAAAGAGTAGGTTAGCTTTTCTCTCTCTTATATCTTCATCTGTTACTGTTCCGCTTGTTACCTTTGGTCTGGTTGAAAGGATGGCAAAAACAAGCGAAAGCAGGCAAACCGCCAGCAATAAAAAGGTAGGAAAAGCCAGTCTCGGGTTCATTTTTAACTGGGGAAGCAGATTGGATACCACAATAGAAATAATAATGGCTGAGATACTCAGCATAATGTTTGCCTTATTGTCAGCAATAGCACTTAAATTAATATGCGTTCTGTAGGTTGCCCTAAACATGGTTTCAACACCTCTGCTCACTTCCTGTTCTCTGGATTTACTTTTCTTTTTATCCTTTCCTTCTTCGGAAGGTGAAATGGTTGCCTTATATTTTAAAAGAAATTTGATATTTTTCTCCTTACCCTCATCAAATAAAATGCGGGCGGAGGGGGTGTAATAAGTATGGGCAACCATGAAATTCAATTCAGCCTGTACGAACTGATTTTCAGGTTGAAATTGATTTTCAGTCAATAACCACTCCTGCCTTAACCTATTGGATCTATCCCAGTAATTTTCACTTCCCAAATGACCAAAATCGGCATCACAGATAGCTCCTTCCAGCCAGTCTGTGGGGATATGACTTGGTTTTGTAGCTGAAATCAACCGAACTACTTTGTCCATCATTTCGGCAGAAATTTCATTGGAATCTGATGCAAATTGTCTGAAAATCGCTATAGATCTGTCCTCATGTTCTTTGGCTCCTTCAGAGAATCCAGTGTCATGAAACAAGGCTGCCAAAAGCAAGGCCTCCTGGTCTGATACTGTCGGAGACTCAATGGAAATAATCCTTTTTACTGCGGAAATTACATCCTGAACGTGGTTATAATTATGATATAAATAGCCTGGATTTATACGTTCCGAAAAGTATTTTTCGACAAATGCCGAAGCCTTGTCTATTAACATTTGGTTCATCACAACTTTAAAGTTATCTGATAATTGTCCGACAAAATAGGCTACAAAGTTAATGCTATTCTTTTCATTACCGTACATTATGAAAAATTCCAGACTAAATTAAGATATGGCAAATAAAATAGCTTTGATAACAGGTATTACGGGACAGGACGGTTCCTATCTGACTAAATTATTACTTTCAAAGGGATATGAGGTTCACGGCATAAAACGCAAATCTTCATCGATAAATAATTTAAGGATGGATCGAATAAATCAGGTACTTGATTACACCCATCCCCTACTTTTTCTGCATTATGGTGACCTGACAGATACAGGCCTCTTAATGAGGTTAATACAGGATGTCAAGCCTGGTGAAATTTATCATTTAGCTGCTATGAGCGATGTTCAGGCCAGTTTTGAACAGCCTGAATATACAGCTGATGTGAATGGATTAGGGACCTTAAGGATACTGGAAGCCATCAGGATGGCAGGATTTGAGCGGGAAGTAAGATTTTATCAGGCTTCTACCTCAGAACTTTTTGGAAATTCCAGTGAATCCCCACAATCTGAAACAACTCCTTTTTTACCTGCATCTCCCTATGCTGTCTCAAAACTGTTTGCCTATTGGATGACAACAAATTATAGAAATGCTTATGGCCTGTTTGCCTGTAATGGTATCCTTTTTAATCATGAAAGTCCGCACAGAGGAGAATGTTTTGTGTCCAGAAAAATCTCCTTATCTGTAGCAAAAATAGCTTTAGGACTTCAGGAAACACTGTATTTAGGCAATTTAGATGCACAAAGAGACTGGGGACATGCCGAAGATTATGTAGAAGCGATGTGGCTTATCCTGCAACAAAAAAAGGCAGATGATTATGTGATTGCCACAGGAATTTCAACCACTGTTCGAGAATTTGTCCAAAAATCATTTAGCATCATTGGCGTTTACCTTTATTTCGAAGGGTCTGGTATCGAAGAAAAAGCGTATTGCCTGTTTTCAGAAAACAGCGATTTTCAAATTCGGAAACACCAGTTACTCCTTGCTGTAGATCCCCGATTTTTTAGACCTACCGATGTGGAATGGTTAACCGGGGATGCTGGAAAAGCCACCCAACTGCTGAACTGGGCACCTAAAAAATCCATCGATGTCCTAATCAGGGAAATGGTAGAAGCGGATCTGAATCTAATTCAAAATCAACAGAAATGGACCTTTTAAAAAAATCAAATATGCACCTCAAATCAAAGATATATATTGCAGGACATACTGGTTTAGTAGGTTCTGCTATTGTCAGATTGCTCTTAAAAATGGGTTATCAACATCTTATTATTCGAACATCCCAACAACTGGATTGCAGAAATCAACAGGCAGTGAACCATTTTTTTGAAAAAGAAAAACCATCATATGTATTTATTGCAGCAGCAAAAGTAGGTGGCATTCAGGCTAATCTAACCTTCAAATCAACTTTTATTTATGATAATCTACAAATACAAAACAATCTGATTCATGCCGCTTTTACGTATCGGGTTAAAAAGCTTATGTTTCTGGGATCGAGTTGTATATACCCCAGAATGGCTGCGCAACCGATAAAAGAATCGGCCTTACTGAATGGTGCCCTGGAACCCAGTAATGCGTATTATGCCATAGCTAAAATAGCAGGCATAAAACTTTGCCAGGCATATAAAATGGATTTTGGATGTAACTTCATTTCTGTCATGCCGCCTAATCTGTATGGGCCCAATGACCATTACGACCTGGAAACCTGCCATGTTTTACCTGCCATAATTCGCAAGATACACGAGGCAAAAAAACTTAGAAAATCCAGCCTGTCACTTTGGGGAAGCGGAAAGCCAAGAAGAGAATTTCTTCATGTCGATGATCTTTCGAGCGCATTAATCACCCTGATGTCAGAATATGATGATATATCACCCATAAATATTGGTGCCAATACGGATCTATCCATTCGACAGCTTGCCAATCTTGTCAAAAAAATCATTGGATACCGTGGAAATATCCAATTTGATTTAACTAAAGCAGACGGAACACCCCGCAAATTATTGGATTCAGGTAAAGCAATAAGGTTAATCAACTGGAAACCATCCATTTCATTGGAAAACGGAATCAGAGCATTATATGCAAATCTGGATAAAGAGGAATGGTTTTAGTGAAGATTACAGAAAAAAAGTTATATCTGCCTGTCTGTCAGGATTTTGGTTTATTTTGTTCACCCGTAAAAGGCTGATTAAAATATCCTTGACCAAAAGCTTGAAATAAAGCATTTGCAACGACTCCGAAGACAGGAGGGAATGGAAATACACCAAAAAGATAAAACTATCTTTCCCACCTCATGGCTGAAGTACGAGTACCCCATCGTCAAAAACAGCTCCCAGGTATATTTTTCCTTTGTAGGGTGCTGCCACGGAAGACCCTGACAACGGATTTCCGTCATTCAGATATACCTGAGTTACTACTTCCTTTTGATCTTTTGGAAAACTAATTTTCAACACCTCTGAAGGAGACCTTTTATTGGCATCTTTGGCATGCCCGAGAAAAGCGAGCATTTTTGTGTGGGCACCAACCCATAAATTTCCATCTGAATCCCATTCCAGATTATCCACCCCTGTATTACACTTTATTTTTCCTGTAGCCGAAAAGGGTTCTCTGTTATAAGATAAAATGGAACCGTCTGTACAAGCAGCTACATAAATTTTACTTCCATCAGGACTTAAAGTAATTCCGTTGGCATAGCGAATACCCTTTTCCAGAATGGATGTTTTTTGTCCATCATAAAAACATAATTGTCCTGTACCAATAACAAGAAAGTCCTTCCAACTGGAAACACCCCCATGGCTATCGTGGTCATTGGTAAAATAAAAAGCATTTTTACTTACGGCCACCAAATCATTTGGACTAACAAAATGAGTATCTGAAACAGATGTAACATGAATCAGGGCAGTATCTTTGAATTGAAAAACCTCCACTGTATTTTCCTTTACCCGATGATTAATAACAAAAAGCCATCGGGTATTGTCTGCATTATCGTGAAAAAAGGAAATACCATGGGGATGAAAATCGTCTAATTCAACATCTGAAGTTAATTCCAGCGGTTTGGGGTCCTCCTCGGAAAGATTTAACAAGTAAATGGCCCCTTTTTTCGGCTTCCCTGCAACCGTGCTTCTCCTGTCGTCAGAAGAAACAAATGCAAAACCTGTAAGCTGATCAATAGTAATATCCTCAGCACCAATCATCCCACTGATATGTTTTGTTTCAGGACGACCAATGGTAAGAGCATTTTTAAATGCACCTGCATAATAAAGAGTTCTTCCTACAACGAGCAATATTATTACGAATGCAGACAAAGCTATTTTTTTCCAGTTCATATACTTATCCTTTTATTTAAAGATAAGTATAATCCATTGAAATTAATCCTCCACTATAGCATTTATCCTAAAATTCGCATATTTACCTGGCGCGGTAAGTGCATTGATCACTTTGAATGATAAATCGACAGAAGGAAGAATTTCCAGGGTTTTCAACTGAATTTTTGTAATGGAACGGGGTTCCAGGGTAATTAATCCGGAATGTTGATGGAAATTCAATTTGCCTTCATTCAACAATAAAAAGGGAGTGTCTGAATTATTTTTGAGTGAAATTTCAAGGATGGAAGAAGTCCCGATATAAGAGGTCTTTTGAATAGTAATAGCGGCATTTAGCATTGGCGTCATCCATTCTTCCCTACCGATGAGGGTATGATTGAAATAGGCCAGTGTTCTTCTGGCAAATAAGGCTTCCCGAATACTTTCTTCTGTTTTTTCTTTGGCGAAAACAATAGTAAAAGGTCTGTGGCCACCCTCAGCAATATTAAACTGCCAATCTACCAGGCCGTGTATATCAGAAGTCCCCATAATGGTCAGATTATTATCGAGTGCTATTTGAAGTGCCTCATCAGAATAGGTGACATCATTTACTACTTCAATACCATGTAACAGGTTTTCCTTTATCAGTTGTTTATGCATATCGGTCATACGGGCAATCCCGTCTTTTCTTTGGGCAGTCCAGTTCGGATGATTCCAGAAAGTAAAAGCACCCTGATTTTTTGTTTCTTTAAAAACGGTAAAAGCATCTTCCTGTAATAATTTGTTAGCATCTTTTATAAAAATGGCATTATTGTGTCCCGGAGGCATTCCCCTGGTAATCTCTGCTCCTTTTACAACCAGTAATTCATAAGGCTTTGCTATTTTTGAAGCAATTTCGAAGGATTTATTTCTGTCAGGATTTGGAATATCATCCTTATGAGGCTGATATTCCAGGTGTTCGGTCAGGGAAACTGCATCGAGGCTATCCTTTAATGCTTCCTGCACTCTGATATCCGGCCATACACTTCCGTCGGAAAAAACGGAATGAATATGAAAATCACAGGATAGGGCTAAATACCCCGGTATGGCTGGAAATTTAGCTACCCTGCCATGCTGGTGACTGGATTGACCCATTGACAATACGGGCAATAAACCCAATATTGAGAATATAAAATATTTCATACACTGCCTTTTGTTTCAAAAATCGATGAAATCTACTTAAAAAATAGAAAAAGAAGATTTATTAATATAGAATTAGCGTAATCTAAACACAGGGTTAAAATTCCTCTTCCCTATCAGCTTTAAGGAGCTTTAGATTTTTATCAAACATCCTTCTAAGGTAAGCGGAATCTGATTCGAATAAAAATTTTCGCGACAATTCAATCGGAAATTCAGGATCATTTGCAAAATTCATCTCCCCATTTTCTTTTAGAATAGCCTGATAAACGGCTCTGAAAATAGCTGGATTATTTACTATTTCAGGATCAGATTCAGCTGAAAAACCGCCCGTTTCCAGAAATGGAGGACAATCGGGAGTTGTTTCTGACGAATCAATTTCAAGATAAAAATCTCCCTGAATATATTTCCTTAATCCCGGACTCTGAGCGACTCTGTGATAAAATGAACCAAAAATTGGCAAAGCAGTTGCAGCCCCCTGTCCTGATGCGGTGCTTCTGAAATGAATGGCAGGTAAGGAAGCGCCTACCCAGACACCAGTAACTAAATTGGGAGAGGCGCCCATAAACCAGCCATCGGAATTATGCTGGGTAGTTCCCGTTTTTCCAGCCAGTGCCATTCTCAATCCAAAAGTATTTCTCAAGCGGGCTCCGGTACCCTCATTTACGGCACTTTTAAGCATGGGTATTAAAGTGGCAGCCGTAAATGGTTCCATAACCTGCTCACTTCTCTGCCGGGGTGCCGAGTAAATAACTTCACCGTCTTTTGTTTCTATCCGCAACAGATAATGTGGTGAAGGTTTAACTCCTTTATTGACGATGGTTGCATACACCTGGGTCATTTCATACAACGATACTTCAGCAGACCCCAGTGCAATGGATGGCGCCTTAGGAATACTGGAAGTAATACCAAGTGCCCTGCCCATTTCCCTAACTTCCTCTATGCCAGTTGCCAACAGGACCTGAACAGCGATGGTATTGATTGATTTTGCCAGAGCACCGCCCATGGTATAAAAGCCACCATACTGGTTATCTGCATTTCCTGGTTTCCAGTCCTCATAATCAGGATAACTAATCTGTTCATTTGGGTAATAGGTACAAGGATTTAGCCCTTCCTGAATAGCGGCAGCATAAACAATGGGTTTAAAAACAGAACCAACCTGCCTGTTGGCATGAACATGATCATATTGGTTATAACCAAAATGATTTCCGCCAATCCATGCTCTGACTGCGCCACTTTTTGGATCCATTGAAAGTAAGGCAGCCTGCAGCATCTGCAGGGAAATCTTCAGCGAATCTAAGGGTGAAATAATTTTTTGTACAGACTGTAATTCATTCCAGGCAAACATTTGCATGGGTACAGGTTTATTAAAATTTTCCTCAATCTGTGTCTGGGTTGCGCCTTCTAGAACGAGTTGTTTATATCTATCGGTTTGCATTACCATTTTCCATAAAAAGGCATCATTACCCCAGGGCTTGCCATTGCGCCACTCCCTGAAAAAATTAGCCTGAATCTGAGGCATTTGTTCCCTGACTGCTTGTTCTGAAAACAATTGAAGATAATAATCGAGCGTTGTATAAATTCTTAACCCATCGGTGTACAAATCATAATATTCTCCGTCAGGTTTTTTAATATTCCCTACTATTTTTTCAAGTTCAGGTCTTATATATTCCCTGAAATAAGAAGCAAGGCCCGCATTTCTTCCCTGAGGATTATATCTGAGATTCAGGGATGTTCTGCTTAATTTCTGGTATGCGGTTTCCGTCAAATAATTATATTTAACCATTTGTGAGAGCACTGTATTTCGTCGGTTGAGTGCTCTTTCGGGGTGATTTACCGGATTATACAGACTTGGACCTTTGAGCATACCAACCAACAAAGCAGCCTCTGCAATACTCAGTTGGGCGGGTTTTTTTCCATAAAAAGTTTGTGATGCTACATTAATACCATAAACAGTACCTCCAAAAGGGACAGTATTGAGATATAAATTAAGGAGTTCTTCCTTGGTGTAAATTTTTTCAAGTCGCTGTGCAGTAATCATTTCTCTGAACTTATTAACAGGCATACTGGCCAGCCAATAGGATTTTCGTGGAAATAAATTTTTTGCAAGTTGTTGACTTAAGGTACTACCTCCACCTGATGATTCGTCCATGAGGAGTATAGATTTGAATAACACCCTGAAAAGAGCCCTGATGTCAATACCTTTATGCTCAAAAAAGCGGGTATCTTCTGTAGCCAGCAAAGCATGAATCAGGAAAGGGGGAATTTCCGAAAACTGAACATCCACCCTATTTTCCACATAATATCTTCCCAGTACCTTTCCATCTATGCTGATGAGTTCAGAGGAATTGGCCTGTTTAATACTTTTCAACTCCGAATAATCAGGAATGGGGCCAAAAATGCCAAGATAAATTAAGGAAATAAAAATGATTAAACCTGCGCATCCCCAGATTGCGGACCGGAAAGCCCATTTTTTAAATTCCTCTTTACTCTCGGGAATATTTTTACCTTTCAATGCCATGTATCAAAAAGAAGATTAAAATAAAAAACGAAGGTAACGATTCTAATTGAACCTAACTATTAAATGACCCAAACTGAATAACAAATAAAATCGGGGAAATGGACAGATAACCACTTCCCCGAAGAACCTGATTGCCTATTTAATGCAAATATTAAGATGGTATTGAAATCATCACAAAGCCTACATCATATCATCATAACCACCTCCCATTGGTGGAGCAGGTGCTTTCTTTTCAGGCTTTTCTGTAATAGCGCAGGCAGTGGTCAGAACCATACCAGCGATAGAAGCGGCATTTTCAAGGGCGATTCTGCCTACTTTAACCGGATCGATGACACCAGCAACTTTAAGATCCTCATAAACATCGGTACGGGCATTATAGCCAACATCATTTTTGTTATTTATTACTTTTTCAAGTACTACGGAAGGTTCAGCACCTGCATTGGCGGCAATATTACGCAGAGGGCTTTCCAGCGCTTTACGAACTATGTCAATGCCAATGGTTTCATCTTCATTGATGCCTTTTAGATTGTTTAACGCCTTAATAGCTCTGACAAAACTTACACCACCTCCCACAACTATACCTTCATCGACAGCCGCCCGGGTAGCATGAAGGGCATCATCTACTCTATCCTTTTTTTCTTTCATTTCAACCTCGGTTGGTGCACCTACATGAAGTACTGCAACACCACCAGCCAGTTTTGCCAGGCGCTCCTGTAATTTCTCCCTGTCGTAATCGGAAGTTGTATTTTCAATTTGTTGTTTAATTTGCTGGATACGGGCTTTAATTTGTTCTTTATCCCCTTTTCCCTGAACAATGGTGGTATTATCCTTATCGATATTAATTTTCTCCGCTGTTCCAAGCATTTCCAGGGTCGTATTTTCAAGGGTAAAGCCCTTTTCATCACTAATTACAGTGGCTCCAGTTAGAATGGCAATATCTTCGAGCATTGCCTTCCTGCGGTCACCAAAACCGGGTGCCTTTACGGCAACTACGTTTAATACAGATCTTAACCTATTGACAACCAATGTGCTTAATGCTGATCCATCCACATCTTCCGCGATAATCATCAATGGACGACTTGCTTTTGAAGCCCCTTCCAGAACGGGTAATAATTCCTTAATATTGGATATTTTCTTATCTGTGACCAGGATATAAGGGTGATCATATTCCGTAATCATTTTTTCGGAATTGGTCACAAAATAAGGAGACAGATATCCACGGTCAAATTGCATTCCACTAACTTCATCGATGTAGGTTTCTGTTCCTTTAGACTCCTCAATGGTAATGACCCCGTCTTTTGAAACACGGCGCATGGCATCTGCGATTAACTCCCCAATACTTTCATCATTATTGGCAGAAATAGTAGCCACCTGTTTTATTTTGTTAAAATCATCTTTAACCTGTTCCGCCTGATTCCTTAAAAATGCCACCACCTCTTTTGATGCCTTATCGATACCTCTTTTAAGATCCATGGCATTGGCACCGGCGGTGAGATTTTTGAGACCGGCATTGATCATGGCCTGGGCAAGAACGGTTGCGGTGGTGGTACCGTCACCTGCGGCATCTGCTGTTTTGGAGGCAGCCACTTTTAACAATTGGACACCCATATTTTCCAAAGTATCCTCCAGTTCAATTTCTTTTGCTACGGAAACGCCATCTTTCGTAATATGAGGCGAACCAAATTTCTTCTCCAGGACTACATTTCTACCTTTTGGTCCCAGGGTAACTTTGACAGCATCTGCCAATTTGTCAATTCCCCGCTTTAATTTTTCTTGCGCGGCACTGTGAAAAAAAATCTCTTTACCAGCCATTTTTTAAAATAGTTAAATAATTATAAAATAACCAACACATCATCTTCTCTCATAATGAGATAATCTTCGCCATTTAATTCAATTTGCTGACCGACATATTTGCCATACATGACGGTATCACCCACCTTAACATGCATCAGATTACCGTCTTTTCCAGGTCCGGTCGCAATAACTTCACCTCTTTGGGGTTTTTCTTTGGCTGTATCAGGAATAATGATTCCACCCAGCGTCTTCTCCTCAGCCGGAGCGGGTTTGATTACAGTTCTGTCACCGATTGGTTTTAAATTTAATTTGCCCATAGAGAATGAATTAAAAGATTTAACGGAAAGAGCTTATCAAGTCAAATGCCAAACGAATAAATTCCCTTGTTTTTTTGTCAAAATGTCAGGTTCGACTATTTATTCAGCTGCCATACCCAATATTAGGTACTTTTTATTAGCCTTTAAATTCCTAAATTTTAGTGCATCTTATGATTGCTTTATATTTTAAAATCCAGCTATATTTGCATTTATTAAGATTAAGTCTAAATAAATTAACAAGCATGAAAGTTATTTTAATCTTTATTTTGTTTCCTCTCTCCATGTCTTTTTTTAACGAGACAGAGGCACAGGATACTATTAAAAATCAGGAACTTGAAACCATTGTTATTGTTGGAGATAAATCCAAATCTATACCCGGCTCAGGTCAATATTTAAATAGCCTAACCATTGAAAAACTGAATCAACCCAACATCAACAATGTGTTGAGGAATATTCCGGGAATTAATATCAGGGATGAAGAGGGATTTGGATTAAGGCCAAATATTGGGTTAAGAGGGACCCAGGTAAACAGAAGCGCTAAAATCACCTTAATGGAGGATGGGATTTTAATAGCTCCTGCGCCTTATGCAGATCCTTCTGCCTATTATTTTCCTACTTTTGCCAGGATGGCAGGTGTTGAAGTCCTTAAAGGAAGTAGTCAGATAAAATATGGTCCATACACCATTGGGGGTGCCATTAATTTACTTTCCACCTTTATACCCCATGCATTTGAAGGCTTAGCTCAGCTTTCGTACGGCAGTTTTGGAACAAATCAGCAAAGAATCTGGATAGGAGATTCAAGGAAACATATTGATTATGTTATTGAATTAAACCGAATAGCCTCCAGTGGCTTCAAACAGTTGGATAATGGTGGTAATACAGGCTTTGAAAGGAGAGACATCATGGGAAAAATAAGATGGCATGCTGATGAACAGGCTAAAATTTTCCAATCGGTAACCTTAAAATTTGTAAATAGTAATGAAGATGGCGATGAGAGCTATCTCGGCTTAACCTTTAATGATTTTAAGGCCAACCCGGTGAGAAGATATGCAGCTACTCAAAAGGATCAGTTAGATATGTTTCATAATCATTTGTCTTTAAGTCACACCATTTTACCGGCCAAAGGTCTGAAAATCCATTCCACTGCTTATTATTCAAATACTTACAGAGATTGGGCGAGAGTAAACACCATTGCCGGGCAATCCCTGACAAACATTTTACAAAATCCATTAACTTTTGCCACTGCCTATCAGGTGATGACTGGAAATACAAATGGGAATTTAGATTTTCAAAGTGGTGCAAGGACATTTTTTTCAAAGGGAATTCAAACAGACCTGAATTACTTGTTCAATACAAAGGACTTTACTCATAAAATTCAAATCGGTATCAGATATCATCTCGACGAGGCAGACCGCTTTTCCACCCGTTCCGTCTATGCTATGACGAATGGTGTTATGGTGTTAACGGCAGCCGGAATAAAGGGAAATCAGGAGAATCAACTAAGAAATAGTAAGAGTTTAGCCTCATTCATTAATTACGATATTCATATTAATAAATTAAAAGTGAGCACTGGCATACGTTATGAGCATATTCGCTTCGACTTCCAAAATTTTGGAAATGCAGATAATGCCAGATTGGGAAGCCTCCTAAGGGCTGCGGAGAATCAGCTGGCCGTTTTTCTTCCTGGCATCGGATTTACCTATCGGGTTAATGAGAACATGAATATGCTGGCAGGTATCCACAGAGGATTTTCACCCCCTGGTATGCCTTCTGTTTCAACGGCCGCCATACAGGCAAAAATGGAAACGTCCACCAATTATGAACTGGGATATCAATTTGAAAAAAAGGGATTTAATACAAAAGTAGTTGGGTTTTTAAATCAATATGATAACATACTGGGTTCTGATCATATTTCAGGGGGAGGTGCCGGAACAGGTGATATGTTTAATGCTGGAAATGCAACCATAGGAGGCTTAGAGTTTAGTGTAGCCTTTGATATACTTCAAACTTTCAGTTCTGACGTAAAACAATTAAAAATACCCATCCAGTTTGCTTACACCTATACTGATGCCAGGTTTAAAGAAACCTTTTCCAATGGTGGTGGGGACTGGGGATCAGGAACCATTTACAAAGGAGATATAATGCCCTTTACAACACCTCATTTATTGACAGCAGGTATTTCTTTGGAAAATAAGAAATTCGACCTGACACTCACCAGTCAATATACGGGTAAGACCAGGGTAAAACCTGGACAAGGCACTTTAATTTTTCCAGCTATCGATATCAACGATAGCGATGTAAATGCATTACATCATTTTCTGATAACAGATGTTTCCGCAAATTATAAACTCACTCATACATTTGTTTTATTTGCTACTGTCAATAATTTGGGAAATAGCAAGGCAATTATTGCTAATTTACCCCAGGGATACCGGCCTAATATTCCCCGTAGTTTTAATACAGGCCTGAAAATGAGATTTTAATTTATAATTTTCAAAAGATGGCAAAAAAAGGTATTTTTGTAACATGTGGGGGTTTACAGGTCTTTCCTTTGCCCTAAAAAAGACACCTCACATTCAACTTATTTTACCTTGTATTCCTGACAAATGAATAACCTTAAGTTTGCCGCTCTCCTTTCGTACCTCATTTTTAATATTTTAAGTTGCCATCCCAGGTATCCCGGGGTTTTTGAAAATGCGGTCCGGTATCAAATCAATGACTCTATTCCTGAGGATAAACAATTGCTGGCTTTGATTGCCCCATATACAGAAAAGCTCAATGCTACCATGTTATCTGGATTAGCTCCGCTTTCAGGGGAACTAACTTTAGGAAAACCTGAGTCAACGCTTGGAAACTGGATTACTGATATTTTACATCGTTATATCACCGAGACAAAAGGTATAAAATGTGATTTCACGATAAGTAATTACGGTGGTATTCGGAGTAATTTTATCAAACAAGACAGTCTTCGCGTGGGTATGATTTTTGAACTACTCCCGTTTGATAATGAACTTGTAGTATTAGACTTAAAAGGAAGCGATATTGAGGCTTTAGTCAGGTACATGTCAAAAAGCGGATTTTGGCCGGTAAGTAAAGGACTTCAGGTTCTTCAGACAGATAATAAGATAGCATGGATAAAAATTCAGGGACAAGTGCTGGTACCTGAACAAATTTATAAAGTACAAATGCCCGATTATGTAGCCAATGGAGGAGATGGAACGGCTTTTCTGGCCATAGCCCCAAGGGAAAAAACGGGTATGTTCATGAGGGAAGCCGTCATTGAACAACTGCGTATTGAAACAAAAAAAGGGATTATTCAACAGGGAATGCTTGATGAAAGAATTCTGATAAGAAACAATTAACATGAAAAGAAGAAATTTTATTAAATATACCGGGGCTGGACTCATTGTGTCGACAACGAATCCCGCATGGGCTTTCCGATCTCTTAAACCGGAAAGCAAAAAATTGACTATCCTGCATACTAACGATTTTCATAGTAGAATTGACCCATTTCCACCAGGCAGTGGTCGTAATTCTTTGCAAGGCGGTGTTGCCAGAAAATCGACATTAATTCAACAAATCCGGGAAAAAGAGGCAAATTTATTATTATTCGATTCCGGAGATGTTTTTCAAGGCACGCCTTATTTTAATTTTTTTGCAGGTCAGCTGGAAATGCAGATAATGGCTTTACTTAAATATGATGCCCTGACAATTGGTAATCATGATTTTGATGGAGGTATTGAAAATCTAGCCAAACAACTGGAACAAGTCCGTTTTCCAGTATTATGCGGCAATTATAATTTTGCTAATACCCCAATGGAGGGAAAAACGAAACCCTATCATATTTTTAAAAAAGATGGTCTTCGCATTGGTGTGTTTGGCCTTGGTATTGAATTAAAAGGCTTAGTGCCCAAAGAATTATACACCAATACTATTTATGAAGATCCCGTTGAAAAAGCCAATGAATACGCCAAATTGCTAAAGGTGGAAGAAAAATGTAATCTGGTTGTTTGTTTGAGTCATTTGGGTTACCAATATCAGGAAAACAAAGTAAGTGATGTCACACTGGCTGCTGCTACCGAAAATATAGATGTGATATTGGGAGGACATACGCATACCTTTTTGCCTGCGCCAACAAAAGTTAAAAATGTAGCAGGAAAAACAGTCTTTATCAATCAGGCAGGATGGGGTGGTATAATCCTGGGTCGATTAGATTTTATTTTTCAGGGTGATAAGCCAGCTGGATTAGCCCATGCTGAAAATATCCCTGTTGGTGAAAAAAACTGGTTGGTTTAAAATCCGCAAACCTATCTGATGCATTGTAAATGGTCAGTCTGATATTGGGAAAACGATCCGTAGCTTTAAAGACAGTTATGAGTCTTTATCAGAGATGCCTGTTAAGAAAAAACCATTGCCATTTTAAAATATTATGACCCATAAGGAGGCAGTACTTTACTTCAACATTCCTGAATCAGCAAAACTTAGATACCCGTTATCTGTATAAATGATATGATCAATAATTCTGACATCCAGTTCATCGCCACAGGCCATTAATCTTTTAGTCAAATTTACATCGGCGTCACTGGCAGTTAAATTTCCCGAAGGGTGATTATGGCCCAATATCAGATAGGAAGCCAGATTTTCAAGTGCATGCCTGAACACTACTTTCGGATCCACAATGGTTCCGGTCACGCCTCCGATACTTATTCTTTCACGTCCAATCACCTTATTGCTTCTATTCAACATGATAATCCAAAACTCCTCTACAAGTAAATCGACCAGCACGGGTTTAAAAAGTTCATAAGCATCGGTACTGGATCTGATCTGCGTTCTCTCGGTTATTTTAAATTCTGAACGTCGCTGACCTAATTCTAAGGCAGCAGCTATTAAACTGGCTTTTGCAGGCCCAACACCTTTAAATCGGCAGAGGTCTTTAATGGATGCCTTACTTAGGGCAGAAAGGTCATCATTAAATCCCTTTAATAAGCGGAGCGCCAATTGCACCGCATTTTCCTCAAATGAACCAGAACCAATTAAAATGGCCAGTAATTCTGCATTTGACATCTCCTTTTTACCCCTTAATTTTAACTTTTCCCTGGGTCTTTCCGATTCAGGAATTGTTCTCATTGTCAAATGAACCTGAGGATATTCTTTATGCGTTACTTCTCTTGACATAGAATACTTACTTTTGTGAAAATGATATTTAGAAGGCTGCAATTTCCATAAAATTCAACCATTTCAAAAGGACAGTAATTCGGTTTTTTATTACCGTAAAAGCGTACATACTTACGTTTAAAATTTATCATAACCTGACTTTAATCACGATAAAACAACCATTTTGACAGGGAATAATTCTTTTAAAAAAGAGGAAAGGTTAAAAAGCAGAAAAATCATAGGTCAGCTATTTCGTTCGCAACATAGTATGGGTCATTATCCATTCCGGATGTTATGGACTAATATCCCAAATACGAACACTTCGGAAAACCCGGTTTTGTTTACACAGAGCGTCCCTAAGAAAAAATTTAAACATGCCGCAGATCGAAATCTTTTGCGCAGAAGAATACGAGAAGCATACAGGCTAAATAAATGGCAATTTTATGCTAATTTTCCAGCAGAAGAAAAAGAACAGGTAGCTATTATGGTTATTTATATTGCACCAGAAACCATATCTTATGCCATTATAGCTGCTGCCATGGAAAAAATGCTGTTGCGATTCCTCAAAATTAGAAAAAACCAACAAAAAGATATGCCAAATGAAACATAGCTTAATCCTTATCATTGCGTTGAATCTTACATGTAACCTGTTTTCCCAAAGAAATCTGCAATTTTTACAACTGGAAAAAGCTGGCAGCATGAAGGTTGAAAAGATTTCACTGGGAACTGTCATCACTTATTCCATAAAAGACGGTCAGGGTTGGTACACTTCTGAATTAGCCAATTTTTTGTATAAAGATCAGCTAATTGCTATGGCGGACAGAACTATTCCCCTTAAGGAAATTACTGCCTTGCGCTATAACAGAACATGGCCAAAGGCTATTGGCAGACAAATTGGACTATTTGGGTTGTCCTGGTCGGGTTATGCCTTCATTGGTACTTTGACCGATGGGCGGCCTGAGACCAACTACAGGGCCTCCGATGCTATTGTTACCGGCAGTGCCCTTGCCGTGGGTTTATTATTACCCCGATTAATATCCTTCAGAGTTAAAAAAATTGGTTCAAAGTACAGATTAAGGCTATTGGATTTGAGACCTGAATGAGTTGAATTTTTTAATCTGACAAATAAAATAACAAATAAATACCTTTGTTTACTTTGCTAATATAAAAAAAGCAGCATTTTTGCGAAGGTTTTAAAAAATATAGCATGTCCAGTGAACAATTTACAAATTCAGAAAAAACAGTTTCTGAACGCGCAGCCGATTTAATAAGGATTCTTTCTGCATCGATGGTTGAACGTGCACAATCGGGACACCCTGGCGGACCGATGGGCGGAGCTGATTTTATGCACATCCTATTCACTGAATTTATGGTTTTTGATCCTGAAAATCCGCGATGGCCATTCAGAGACCGTTTTTTTTTAGATCCAGGACACATGTCAGCTATGCTTTATGCTCAAATGGGTCTTTTAGGTTATTATACCCCTGACGACTGGAAACAATTCAGACAATGGGGAAGTGCAACACCCGGTCATCCTGAACGCGATCTGGACAGAGGAATTGAAAATACTTCTGGTCCACTTGGTCTGGGTCATGCTTTCGGAGCAGGAGCAGCCATTGCGGAAAGATTTTTAGTTGACAGATTTGGTGAATGGCTTTCTCATTATACCTATGTTTATATTTCTGACGGCGGTATTCAAGAGGAAATTTCACAAGGCGTCGGCCGGATTGCCGGACATTTAGGCCTTGGCAATCTGATTTTATTTTACGACGCTAATGATATACAATTGTCCACCAGGGTAGATGAGGTGACCAATGAAGATACAGAAGCAAAATATAAAGCCTGGGGATGGGATGTTCAAACGATAACCGGAAATGATCACCAGGCCATCAGAAATGCCTTGCGACAGGCAAAATCTGTAACCGATAAACCCTCTCTGATTATCGGAAAGACCATCATGGGTAAAGGAGCAGTAACTGCTGAAGGCAAATCTTTTGAAGGTGAAGTGGAAACCCATGGAAAACCATTAGGCAAATCAAAAGCCTCTTTTCCCCATACCATCAAAAATTTGGGTGGAGATCCGGAAAATCCATTTCTTGTTTTTCCAGATGTTGCGGAATATTATGAGGCTGTAAAGGAAAAATGCATCCTGGCAGCACAAAGAAGAAAAGATGAGGAAGAAAACTGGAGAGCTGCCAATATAGAAAAAGCGGCTTTACTGGACCAATACCTTTCCGGCAAATCGCCTGCTATTGACTGGCAACATATAGCCCAAAAACAAGGGGAAGCCACCCGGGCAGCCTCGGGAAAAGTACTGGAATTATTTGCAGCTCAGATAGGCAATATGATCGTAGCCTCGGCCGATCTATCAAACAGCGATAATACACAGTCCTTTCTAAATAAAACAAAAGCATTCAGAAAAGGAGATTTTTCCGGTTCCTTCCTTCAGGCCGGTGTTTCCGAACTGACCATGTCTGCCCTATCTGTTGGGATGGCTTTACATGGAGGTGTCATTCCCGTTTGTGCTACTTTCTTTGCTTTTTCTGACTATATGAAACCCGTGTTAAGGCTGGCAGCCCTTATGGAAATCCCAGTCATTTTTGTCTGGACCCACGACTCATTCAGGGTTGGCGAAGATGGTCCCACTCATCAGCCAATAGAACAGGAAGCGCAATTACGATTATTGGAGAAATTACATAATCATAGCGGTAATCCAAGTTTTCTGGCACTAAGACCCGCCGATGCCGACGAAACCACTGTCGCATGGAAAATGGCTATTGAAAATGCCAAGACACCTACGGGTCTGATCCTGTCCAGACAAAATATTGTGTCTCTTCCTGCAATTGAAGGTTTAACCCGATACGAAAGTGCCCTCGGTGCTGAAAAAGGAGCTTATATTGTTAGCGATTGTGCCGGTAAACCCGACATAGTGTTTGTAGGAAACGGTTCCGAGGTAAGTACCCTTTATGCAGGTGCCCAATTGTTAAAAGAAAAGGACAATAGAAAGGTCCGGGTTGTATCCATACCATCTGAAGGATTATTCTTTAGTCAATCAAAAGAATACAGGGAAAGTATTTTGCCTGATGATGTGCCACGTCTTGGTCTTACCGCTGGTTTACCCGTAAGTTTATCGCATATAGCTGGTGCGCGGGGGATGGTTCTTGGACTAAGCCATTTTGGTTATTCTGCTCCTGCCGATGTGCTGGACGAAAAATTTGGATTCACAGGTGAGCGAGTGTGCACCGCCGCTCAACATTTGCTGACTGCTCAATCATAAATAAACATATTCACTATGAAATTTTTTATAGATACAGCCAATTTAGATCAAATTCAACAGGCAAAAGCGCTGGGCGTTCTCGATGGGGTTACCACAAATCCATCACTCATGGCTAAAGAGGGCATTAAAGGAGATGCTGCTATTTTAGAACACTATAAAAAAATCAGTCAGCTGGTTTCAGGTGATGTAAGTGCCGAAGTAATAGGTACTGATTTTGCCTCGATGATAAAGGAGGGTAAGATTTTAGCTGATATCGCTCCTAATATTGTGGTAAAAGTGCCTATGACAGCCGATGGCGTAAAAGCCATTTGCCATTTCACAGAAATAGGAATCAGGACAAATTGTACGTTGATTTTTTCAGCTGGTCAGGCAATTCTGGCGGCTAAAGCTGGTGCTACCTATCTTTCTCCTTTTATAGGACGATTGGATGATATCAACTGGGAGGGGATGCAGTTAATTCGGGAAATTGTTGAAATATATAATATTCAAGGATATGAAACTGAGATTTTAGCCGCATCCATACGCAATTCCAGACATATCGTTGATGCTGCCCGATCTGGTGCTGATGTGGTGACTTGTCCTTTGTCTGCCATTATGGGATTATTGGATCATCCGCTGACGACCATGGGTTTAGAAAAATTTTTAAGTGATTATAATAAGAGTCAGGCATAACTTTTTTTTAAGCAGGGTTTGATTTGTACTGGATGGAAAGTTTTTTTTGACAATCCCATAGCGACCTTTCGAATGCCGAATTTCAAACTTTTTGCATTAAAATTTATCAGAAGACCCAGTTTGCACTTTGACAATTTCAGGTAGGTAAGTAATTGGGCGAAGTGAAGATCATGAAAAGCCTCTACAGGTTTTATTTCTGCTACCACTTTGTTTTCAACGAATAAATCTATTCTATATCCTGCCTCTAGTTTAACGTCGTGATAAACTACGGGCACAGGGCTTTGTTTGCTTACGGGGAGGCCTGCATTAGTTCATAATACAGGCAGGCTTCGTAGGCATTTTCCTATAAACCGGGACCTAATTCGGTATGTACGCTCATGGCACGATCAATAATAGAGGTAGATATTTCATTTTCAGTCATTTGGTGATCGATTAAATAGGCAAATAAGGATTTCCCTGAATAACGGATCTGGAAATGACTATTTGTTGAATTTCTGAGGTACCCTCATATATTTGGGTTATTTTGGCGTCCCGCATCAGTCTTTCAACATGATATTCCTTTACGAAACCATATCCACCGTGTATTTGAACTGCTTCTACGGTCGTTTTCATAGCCACCTCCGAAGCAAACAGCTTAGCCATGGCACTTGCTGTATTATAGGGCTGTCCCTCATCTTTCAGCCAGGCAGCCCGATAAACCATCAATTTTGCTGCTTCAATATCTGTTGCCATCCGGGCCAGTTTAAAACTGACACCCTGATGATAGTTTATAGGCTTACCAAAAGCCACTCTTTCTTTACTGTATGCCAGTGCCAGTTCATAAGCTCCACCTGCAATTCCCAATGCTTGTGCTGCGATGCCTATTCTACCTCCCTCCAGCGTCTTCATGGCAATCTTAAATCCTTCTCCATCCTTTCCCAGCTTATTCTCCTTTGGAACCTTCACATCTGTGTAAGTAATTGAGGTGGTATCAGAAGATCTGATACCCAGTTTATCTTCTTTGGGTCCTATGTTAACACCCTCCCAGGCTGAGTCGACAATGAAAGCATTTATACCTGCAGAACCTAATGTCAGATCTGATTGTGCAAACACAATATGCACTGTTGAGGTACTGCCATTGGTAATCCAGTTTTTTGTCCCATTAAGTAAATAATAATCCCCCATATCAATCGCCTGAGTTCGCTGGTGAGTGGCATCACTGCCTGCTTCTGGTTCAGAAAGGCAAAATGAACCAATCCATTCTCCAGTGCTCAGTAAAGGTAAATATTTTCGTTTTTGGTCTGCTGTTCCATATTGCTCTATTCCCCAGCAGACCAATGAATTATTAACAGACATAATAACAGAACAGGAATTATCAACTTTTGAGATTTCCTCCATAGCCAGAACATAAGAAATGGTATCCATACCCCCTCCTCCGAATTCAGGATTAACCATCATACCCATGAAACCCAGTTCTGACATAACCTTTACTTCCTTGTCAGGATACTGCATCAAAGTATCTCTTTGAATAACACCGGGTTTACAAATTTTCAATGCAAATTCCCTGGCTGCCTCCTGAACGGAAATTTGTTCCTCAGTTAATTTAATATTCATTTATTTAATTTTTTATTATTAGCGAATTTACGCTAAAATTATTAATTTTTGGCATCCTTAAAAAACACCTTTAGAAATCCTTGTTATCAAACAAATCTTTCACGTTATTATTCAACTCAATTAATTTGTTATGAAAAAAAGCACATTCAAATTTAATTTGCTGGCGTTTCTGGGATTATTAATCAGTTTTTCCGGATTATCTCAGAAGACAATTACAGGAAAAGTAACTTCCGGATCTGACGGTTCTGGGTTAGTAGCAGCTGCTGTTTCTGTAAAAGGTACAAGCGTAGGAAGTATTACCGATGAAAATGGAAATTATTCCATACAAGTTCCGGCTGGATCTACGGTGCTTGAATTTAGTTACACTGGCTTCATCAGCCAGGAAATTACTATTGGAGAAAAGATGGTTGTCGATGTAGTATTGGAGGAAGGTGTCCAGTTATCTGATATTGTGGTTATTGGCACCAGATCTCAAACCAGGACAAAGATTGAAACACCTGTTCCTGTAGATATTATACCAATGAAATTGATCATTAATGATGTCGGACAAGTTGACTTAAATCAGATTCTAACCTTTATTGCCCCCTCTTTTCAATCGGCGAGACAAACTATTTCTGACGGTACAGACCACATTGATCCGGCTCAGTTAAGAGGATTAGGTTCTGACCAGGTGTTAGTTTTAGTGAACGGCAAAAGACGTCATCAATCTGCTTTGGTTAACGTTAACGGAACCGTAAACAGAGGTCAGGTTGGTACTGACCTTAATGCTATTCCAGCCAATTCCATCGAAAGGGTTGAAATATTAAGAGATGGTGCCGCTGCACAATATGGCTCTGATGCCATTGCCGGCGTAATTAATATTGTACTAAAAAATGAAACAGGTGTCTTGAACGGTAATGTTTCATACGGTCAGCATATCAGCTCCTATGCAAAAAACTATGTTATAAATAAAGGAGTAAATGATCATGTCAATGTAAGTGATGGTGCTGCAACTCAGGTTGCTTTAAATTACGGTTTTAAATTAGGATCCAAAGGAATTCTGAATTTAACAGGAGAATATACACAAAGAGATCTGTCAAACCGAGCCGGAACTTACACGGGTCAGATATATCCATCGGTTGGCGGACTGGTAAAAGATGATTCCATCTTATCTGCCAGAGGACTGGATAGAAACGATTTTGATATGAGAATTGGTAATTCTAAAATAAATGGTGGTGGGGTTATGTTCAATTTAGATTTACCTGTTAATGACAAGGCAAATTTTTATGCTTTTGGTGGTTATAACAGAAAGGCGGGTGAAGCCGCAGGTATTTACAGATATCCAAATGCAGTTCCGGCCGCTGTCAGAGGACTGGTATTATCCAGCAGTTATTATCCAAATGGATTTTTACCATTGATTAATTCAACGGTAGCAGATTTTTCCACGGTAGTAGGCCTGAAAGGAAAATTAGGCGAATGGAATTATGATTTGAGCAACACTTACGGAAGAAACGTATTTGATTTTGGCGTTTCAAACTCAGTTAACTATACTCAGGCACTTGTCTCGAGTACACCTCAAAGAGAATTTGACGCGGGTGGTCTTACTTTTTTACAAAACACCGTCAACGCAGATGTATCCCGTTCCTTTAAAGTACTTAGTGGTTTGAATACCGCTTTTGGCGCTGAATACCGTATTGATCAGTTTGATATCAGAGCGGGTGAGGAAGCATCCTATAAAAATTATAATACTGCAGCTGGTATTGCGGCAGGTGCTCAGGTTTTTGCCGGTTTCCTTCCTTCCAATGAAGGTAGTAATGCCAGAAACAACGTTGCATTATATGCAGATCTGGAGCAGGACTTTTCCAAAAATTTCATGATTGCAGGCGCTTTAAGATTTGAAAATTATTCCGATTTTGGTAGTACTTTCAATTATAAGTTAGCTTCAAGATTAAAATTAACAGACAAGATCTCATTGCGTGCCAGCACAAGTACCGGATTCCGTGCCCCTTCCCAGCAACAAAAATATTATGCCAAAACAAATACCTTGTTCGTATCGTCACCGGCAGGATTGGTACCTGTTGAAAGTGGTACTTTCACCAATGACAGCGAACCTGCCAAAATATTAGGTATTCCTACTTTAAAGCAAGAAACTTCAGTAAGTTATACAGTAGGAGCAACAGCAAGACTTGCTGAAAATCTTGAACTTACCGTTGATGCTTATCAGATAAGTATCAATGATCGTATTGTTTTAACCAATAATTTCACTGCAGGTGGCGATGCCACTTTGAAAGCTAAACTGGATGCTGCAAACGCAGGTGCTGCCAATTTTTTTACCAATGCCATTGACACCAGAGCCAGAGGTATCGAATCTGTTTTAAATTATACAAAAAGAATCAATACAAAAAGTGATATCCGGTTCACGCTGGCCGGAACCTTCATTCAGAATGAAGTGATTAAGGATGCAGCGGGAAAACCAATTATCAAAGCTTCTGATATTTTGGTCAGAACCGGACAGTTAGGTTCTTATTTTAACCGGGAAGATCAAAGTCGTGTCGAAGTAGCGAATCCTCAAAGCAAGTTAAGCGCCATGTTAAACTACAGAAATGGTAAATTCAGCTCCATGGTGAGAGTTGTTCGTTTCGGAAAGGTAACTTATCTTGATCCGGCGATTAATCCTGACAAACCAGATACCTGGCCAGTGAATGCTTTAACAAATCAAAAGCAAACTACAGATCAGGTTTTTAGTCCAAAAGTTGTTACCGATGCGACCATTTCTTATGATTTCAGCAAAGGTATGACCTTTACTTTAGGCGGTAACAATATTTTTGATGTATATCAGGATATTCATGCGCATGCCAATAACTTCAGTTTAGGTAGATTTGTATATTCAAGAAGGGTACAACAATTTGGATTTAATGGGGCATACTTTTTTGCCAGAGTTAGATTCACTTTATAGTAGCATATCCATATTATAAAAAAGGAGGTTGTCTATAAAGGCAACCTCTTTTTTTATGTTACCCATGTCAAAATAACCCGATGCCATAAAGCAGCATTTTGAGGATTAGCGTGTTAGGCTTAACTCAGGGTTACTTTAATCCAGATTTCACCCTCAGGAAGATCCAGGATTTCACCACCCTCCCCTTTTGAAACCAGATCCAGTTTTTCCGCGAGCGTTTCACTGCAAATATAACCTGCAAACTGAGCCGTAGCTTCTCGGACTATGGCTGCATCCTCCAGTTGAATATTAATCTTATCTGTAACATTAAAATCACTGGACTTCCGTATGTTTTGAATACGATTCACGAGTTCCCTTGCCATTCCCTCTGCGAGCAATCCAGGTGTTAACTGAATATCCAGTGCTACGGTCAGACCTGCATCAGTTGCAACAAGCCATCCGGGTATATCAACAGGAACAATTTCCAGTTCCTCTCTGGTCAATTGAATTATTTCCGAAGAGATGGACGTTTCAAAAAAGCCAGATTTTTCTATTCGTTGAATGTCATCCTGTGAAAGTGTCGCCAAAACATCTGCAACAGCTTTCATATTTTTCCCTAATTTTTTTCCTAACGATTTAAAATCGGGTTTCACTTTTTTCTGGATAATATTTCCAGCGCCAGAGACATATTCTATTTCCTTGACATTAACCTCTGCCAGAATCAGGTCTTTTACCTCTTCAACCTGCCTTTCAAAATCTTCATTTAGAATGGGGATAAGCATTTTCTGTAAAGGTTGACGCACCTTTATTTTTTCCTTTTTCCTTAAGCTAAGAACAAGAGAAGAAATTCTTTGAGCATAGGCCATTCTTTCCTCCAGCGCTTTGTCAATTGTTTCATTATTAGCTTCCTGAATCAGGGCCAGATGCACTGATTCAGGACCTTTATCTAAGGCTCCCCCCTGGAGATTCCTGTACAACCAATCGGCAAAAAAAGGCGCAACCGATGCCATCAGCCGGGAAATAACATCCAGACAAGTATATAAAGTTTGGTAAGCGGCGAGTTTATCATCAGAAATCTCCCCTTTCCAGAACCGTCGACGACTTAGCCTTACATACCAGTTAGAAAGATTTTCATCTACAAAAACCATTATTTTCCTGGTTGCATTCGTTGGTTCATAAGTAGAAAAATCCTGGCCTACCTGATCAATAAGACTATTTAATGCCGATAGAATCCACCGGTCTATTTCAGGTCTTTTAGCTAAAGGAACCTCTTTTGAAGACCATTTGAACTGGTCAATATTTGCATATAAGGCAAAGAAAGAATAGGTATTATAGAGCGTTCCAAAGAATTTCCTTGACACTTCCTCAATGCCGGCCAGGTCAAATTTCAGATTATCCCAGGGCTGAGCATTTGAAATCATATACCAGCGGGTGGCATCTGCTCCAAATTTTTCAATGGTTGAAAAAGGGTCAATACCATTTCCCAGACGCTTCGACATTTTCTGACCATTTTTGTCCAGCACTAACCCATTTGACACAACATTTTTAAACGCAACACTATCGAAAACCATTACACCGATAGCATGCAAGGTATAAAACCAACCTCTGGTCTGGTCCACCCCTTCTGCGATAAAATCGGCAGGATAATTCTTTTCAAATTTTTCCTTATTTTCAAAAGGATAATGCCATTGTGCATACGGCATAGCACCGGAATCGAACCAGACGTCAATTAAGTCCAGTTCGCGGTAAAGCTTTTCGCCTGAAGAAGAAACCAGTATAATTTCATCCATATAGGGACGATGTAAATCGACCGGAACAGACTGCTTCAGCTGCAAAGCCTGATTGGCTTTTTCAATTTCATTTTGCAAATGCGCTATTGATTCGATGCAAATTTCTTCTCTGGCATCTTTGCTTCGCCATATAGGCAGCGGAATACCCCAATATCTGGAACGGGAAAGATTCCAGTCCTGAAGATTTTCCAGCCATTTTCCAAATCTACCCTCCCCGGTGGAAGCAGGTTTCCAGTTTATGGTATGATTTAAGTCTACCATTCTTTCCTTTAAACCTGATGTTTTTATAAACCAGGAATCCAGGGGATAATATAGAATCGGCTTATCTGTTCTCCAGCAGTGAGGATAGGCATGGACATATTTCTCAGAAACAAATAGTTTATTTTCCGATTTAAGCTTTATGGTAATATCTGTATCTACTGATCTTTCCTCTTTTTGACCATAATCCTTCACATAACGGCCAGCAAAATCAGAAACCTGGGCGACAAATTTTCCTTGTTTATCGACTAAAGGCATTGGATTGCCATTAGCATCAGGAACAGTGAGCGCAACAATACCATTTTGCCTGGCCACTTTAAAGTCATCGGCACCAAAAGTAGGTGCAATATGTACAATCCCTGTACCATCACTGGTGGTTACAAAATCACCAACAACCACTTCAAAAGCTTTACCCTCGGGGATAACGTATGACAATAATTGTTCATATTGAATACCTTCCAACTCGCTTCCTGTATATTCACCAACTATTTCTTTATAAGGAATGGGCTGATTCCCTGCTTTTAGCTGATCGGGCTGGAGGTCTAATATCTGTTCGCTGAAATAAGCCGAAAAGCGGTCTTTAGCCAATATCACGAAACATTCTTCCTTAGTATATCTGTTGAAAGTATGGACTTTAACGTATTTTATATCTTTTCCAACCGCCAATGCCGTATTTGAGGGTAATGTCCAGGGTGTAGTTGTCCAGGCTAATATAAAAGTATTCCGTTCCCCTTTTATTTTAAACTGAGCCACAGCTGAAATATCTGTAATTTCCTGATAGGCATTGGGCATATTGAGTTCATGAGAGCTAAGACCTGTACCCGCAGCAGGCGAATAGGGTTGAATGGTATAGCCCTTATAAAGTAAACCCTTCTGGTATAATTGAGAAATCAACCACCAAACTGATTCTATATAATCATTGGTATAGGTTATGTATGGATTTTCAAGATCGACCCAATATCCCATTTGTCTGGTTATGGCATCCCACTTATCCTTATAACGCATGACCGTTTCCCGGCATTTATCATTATACTCCTGAACAGAAATAGATTTACCAATATCCTCTTTGGTAATGCCCAATTCTTTTTCCACACTCAATTCTATGGGTAAACCATGTGTATCCCACCCTCCTTTTCTTTCCACTCTTTTACCCTTCATCGTTTGAAAACGACAAAAAATATCTTTAATGGCTCTTGCCATCACATGATGAATACCAGGCATACCATTTGCTGAAGGCGGACCTTCATAAAATACAAAAGGCTGACTGGAATCTCTTTGATCAATACTTTTTTGAAAAATTTGAGCATGATCCCAATATTCAAGAATTTCCTTATCAATTTGAGGCAGATTAAGTCCTTTGAACTCTTTGAACATATTGTTTATTTTGGAAAAAAAAAAGATATTAAAACAAGGTGCGGATGCAAAAATAAGCAATTAAGGGTTTTTCTTACCTAAAGTCATCGTTTGAGCGCGTAAAAAAGGCAATAATTCAGATATGACATTTTTCGATTGCCATTCATCCGGTGTTATTGGTTTACCAATGGAAACAAAAAGGGTCTTCCCAATTTTATTTTTAACTTCAAATAAAAGTAAACCTAACCTTACATTCATGTGAATATAACTGGCTAACTGAAACCAGAAACTGTTATTCCCATGAAAATATAGAGGAATAACGGTTGCTTTAGATTGGGTTATTAGTTTAACAACAAATCTTTTCCACTCCAGATCAACGGGTTCCTTTCCGGGAAAAGGCGCTGTTGCCACTGCTCCGGATGGAAAAATGGCGATAGCCTCGCCATTTAGCAGCCTGTTTACGGCTTCCTGACGGGTATTGATATTTATTCTTAATGCTTCCGGAATTTCTCTGAAATCAATAGGCAATAAAAATGGATCCAATTGAGGGTTTCTGCATAAAACGGCATTCACCAAAATGGCGAATTTATCCCTGACTTTTGAAACAATCTCACCCAGAGCCAGTCCATCAACCACGCCAAAAGGGTGATTAGCAATAAAGATGACAGGACCTTCACGGGGAATATCCATGATAGAAAAGCCATCAAAACATAAATTTATGTCTAACTCTCTCAGGGCGGCACTCATCAGATCCTTGCCAGGCAAGCCTTGATTTAAAACCTTATTGTATTTATTTTCAATGAGCCTGCGGCCTGTTAATCCTTCTACCAGCTGAATAATCCATTTAGTCACCCAAGGATCTCCTGGTTCTGCATAGGAAAGGGAAGTATGGGTTTCAGTTGCTTTATTCATGAGGATTACTCTTTATAAATTCCCGCAAAGATAATCAGCTGTAATGATTATTTATTAAACCTGTTGGGAAGCTTCGGAAACAAGTGGCTGATTTTTGCAAAATTTGTTCTTAAAATACCATTTCTTTACCTTACATTCATAGGATGAATCTTCGTAAAGTAGTTTTTGGCGTTCCTGTTCTGTTACTAATGTTAACTATTATTTATAGTCTGGCAGATGGGCATGGATTTTTAGCAGTAACTAAAGCTGCCAATGAGTGGATTTTAAATTATTTTGGATGGCTATTCGCCTCTTCTGCAATATTGGGTTTAACATTAGTTGTAATTATTTATTTTTCTCCCATTGGCAGCTTGATTATAGGGGGAAAAGGTGCAAAACCAATACTCAGTAAGATCAGCTGGTTTTCCATTTCCCTGTGTACCACTATTGCGGTAGGTATTTTATTCTGGGCGAGTGCTGAACCGCTGTATCATTTTAATCAGCCCCCTGATGGTTTGGAAATAATACCCAGAAGCGAATCAGCAAGGACATTTTCCATTTCTACGCTATACCTGCACTGGACTTTTATTCCATACAGTATTTATACCCTGACGGCCCTTCTGTTTGCGATCAGTTATTATAATTTAAAACAACCCTTCCAGATAGGCAGTTTATTGATGCCCGTACTTGGCTATAAAATATCAAATAAATTATCACCATACGTTGACAGCATAAGTTTATTTAGTTTAGTAGCTGGAATGTCAGCCTCGATGGGTGCCGGGTTATTAACTCTCTCAGGCGGAATAAATCAGTTCATTCCGTCTGCAATTACACAAACAAATATAGGTTTCATTGCCATTATTTTAACCATTACCTTTATCTGGTCTGCCTCCTCAGGGCTTCAGAAAGGCATTAAGATATTATCAAATATCAATATTGCTGGCTTTATGCTTCTCATTAGCTGGTTTATCCTTTCAGGCCCAATCAATAAGATCTGGCCTTTTGCCGGCTCCGGAATGCTTGATTTTATTATCACCCTGATTCCAAAAAGTCTGGCCATCGGCATTGACCAAAACTGGGCAAATAGCTGGACTATATTTTACTGGGCTAACTGGCTGGCCTGGACGCCCATCTCAGCCCTTTTTTTAGGCAGACTTGGCAAAGGATATAACGTCAGGACATTCATCAGATTCAATCTTTTATTTCCCAGTCTTTTTTCAATGTTGTGGATGTCCCTTTTTGGTGGTTATGCTCTTTATTTCGATCAGATTTTTGAAGGTTTCCTCTTCCAGCTTTTACAACAAAAAGGACCAGAAACTATTATTTTTGAATTAATCCGCCAACTCCCTTTAGCTACCTGGTGGATTATCTTCTACTTCCTTTTAGTCTTCATTTCCTTCGTGACTGCTGCTGATTCCAATACCTCTGCGATGAGTGGACTAAGTACCATTGGCATTTACGAGAAAAAAGAAGAAGCACCTTATCTGATTAAAATTATATGGGGTACTATGGTTGGTTTAACCTCCTGGATTATGGTAAGTAAAGCAGGAATTGACGGGGTTAAAATGGCTTCAAATCTGGGTGGATTCCCCTCCCTTTTTATTTATATTTTTGTAATACTAAGCACTTTCAGGATGTTATTCCAGGGCAAAAAAAGTGCATTATTTAAAGATGATGTTATATGAATGAATGGGAAAAAGTATTGGTTTTAGGGACTGATCACTATGTTTTAACGCCTGAAATCAGACAAATATACCTTTCATTAGGACTGGATCCTACCTTAAATGATACTTCATTCATGCGTTTCTCTCTGGCTATGCAGGCTGGATTGACAAAAATATCAGCTCCATTCTCCGGACCTGACGGTGATGATATTTCAGCTCCTATTTATACACAGAAAGAAAATATAAATCACTCAGATGAAAAAAAATGGACCTTTCAGCAGCTCCATTTTTTAAAATCAATATGTAAAAACAAGGATTACCTATTTATTCATTTAGAACTATTTGATCTTTTACAAAAAGAAAAATGCTTTATTCCCACCGTGTTATTACCTGGATTATTCGATATTTCAAGTAAAGATGCTATTTTTTTTTCCAAACTTAAACCGGTAATTTCCGACAATGGATACCGGCTATTGGAAAAGAATAGAAAATGGAATTCCCTTTTAGCCACCAGAGATGAAAACCAGTGGTATACTGGAACCTTGCAGGAGAGAATGTCTCTTTTAACCTGTTTAACTACACATATTCCTCAAAAAGCGGTGGATTTACTTTCAAGTACATGGAAAGAAGATAACCTTAATGAAAAAATTCAGTTTTTGACACAATTAGAAAAAATGGATGTGTCGCCATCTTCATCGTTCATAAAACTTATTTCTGAAGATAATGAGGTGGAAACCTTACAAATCCTGACTCGTATCCGATGTAAATTATTTCCCGAAGACAAGACCCTGGTCGTTTTTAAAAAGGAACTTTTACGTTGCCTGGATATTACTGACAATGGCTTACACATTCATTTACCTGATGAATGGCCATCAAACTGGACACAACAAGGATTACAACCAGAGGGCGCTTTACCTTTTTCACCCTCAAAAAAGAAAAATGCCTTTTTACCCTCTTTTTCTATGTTTAATCCCTCCATCTGGAATGAAAAACTAAATGTAACGCCTGAAAAATTTCTATCCCTTTTGGCTAAAGAATGCATATATAAACCTGGCATAACTTATTTAGCAACAGCCATTCTACATTATAAACATCGGGAATGGGCTTATCATTTGCTCCATCACTGGATAGCGTCAGAAGAAAACAATGAATCCATCCGTCAGATCATTCCCTCCTTTTTAGTCTTATTTACCCATACAGAATCGATCAAATTAACACAGGAGTACTTATTACATCAGAAGGAACCGCTGGAAAAGGATAGCTTAATTTATGCCGTTTTAATGAACCCCAATATGACCTGGTCTGAAAAGAACACCCATCATCTTCAATATCATCTGGCTAATATCTGGGAGAAATATTTATCGCGTGGATTTTTTGCCTTCGAGCATTATGCCGGTTTATTTTTATTGTATGCGAAACGTTGTCAGATTGATGAGGGCATAAATGAAGAGGGTTGGCTGGAAAGCCTGGATATTCCAGTTTCTCAGCCAACCCTGTATAATGACTTCCTTGAGATTATAAATATCCGCAGGAAGATATTCCATCTATTATAATCCCATAAAAAGCAACATGGGATCTTCGAGTAATTCCTTTACCTTAACCAGAAAAGTAACGGAACTGCTTCCATCGATGACTCTGTGGTCATAAGACATAGCCAGGTACATCATAGGTCTGATTTCTACTTTTCCGTCAATAGCTACTGGTCTGTTTTTTATACTATGCATGCCCAGAATTGCCGATTGCGGTTCATTAATAATCGGGGTGCTCAGCAAAGAGCCAAAAACACCACCGTTAGTGATAGTGAAGGTACCTCCTGACATTTCATCTAAGGTCAGGGAACCATTTCTTGCTTTTTGAGCTAAATCTTTTAATGCGATTTCAATTTCCGCAAAAGAAAGCGATTCGATATTTTTAACTGGAGGAACAACCAAACCTGTTGGGGTAGAAATAGCAAATGAGATATCAGCATATTGAGGCAACACCAGATCTTCACCATCTATTCTTGCATTAATCTCCGGCATTTCCATTAAGACCCTGGCACAAGCTTTTGCGAAGATTGACATGAAGCCGAGTTTAATCCCAAATTTTGCAACAAACTTATCTTGATATTTATCCCGTATTTGCATAATGGCAGTCAGATCCACTTCGTTGAAAGTGGTTAGCATAGCGGTTTCATTCTTTGCGCTGACCAGTCTTTTAGCAATGGTTCTGCGCATTCTGGACATTTTTTTGCGTTCCTCTGCCCTGGAGAAGCTGGCAATATTAGCTATTTTTTCAACTTTAGCCGGTTCGGGTGTAATAGTTGCCTCAGCCTGCATGGCATCTGTTTTGGTAATCCTGCCATCTTTACCGGAACCCTTCACCGCTTGAGGTGAGATACCTTTCTCTTCCAGTATTTTTGAGGCAGCCGGAGAAGGGTGGCCTGCAGCATAAGTATTGGTTGATAAAGCCTGATTTGCAGCAGGTGTGGTCTCAGTTGAAAGGGAAGCAGGGGGCGTAACCGATGGTGCAACATCATTCACAACACTGGTATCTATGGTAGCGACCAAAGCACCAATAGATAAGTCATCTCCCTCTTTAGCCACATAAATTAATTTTCCTGCTGCTTCTGCCGGAAATTCTAACGTGGCCTTATCAGATTCGAATTCACAGATAGGTTCATCTAATTTAACATAGGCCCCTTCCGCTTTAAGCCAACGGGACAATGTAACCTCATTTATGGATTCACCAACGGGCGGTACCCTCATTTCAATCAAGCTCATATCGTATCAGGTAATTTTATATAATTTGTTTAAGCATTTGTTAATTTATGCCAGGGTCTGAAAACAAAATAAGCACCTACCATTATAAAAGGAATGCTTAACCATTGACCGGTACTTAATGACTGACCTAAGGCAGATTCGAAGCCACCCTGGCTTTCCTTGAAATATTCCAGTACAAAACGAATACCCCAGACCAACATCATAAAAGCACCAAACAGATACCCAGGTTTATTTCTTTTTTCTGTTTTCCAGTAAACAAAATAAAGGATAAAAAAGATTAACAGATAAGCTAAAGATTCGTATAACTGAGTGGGATGCCTGGGCAGGCCATCCCCTTCTCTTACAAAAATGAATGCCCAGGGAACATCGGTCGGTTTACCCAATATCTCCGAATTCATCAAATTCCCCATTCTTATAAAGAATCCGGCGAGTGCGGTAGGTACAGCGACTTTATCGAGCATCCAGACCATTGGTTTTTTTGAAACATTCCTTGAGAAAAGCCAAAGTCCGATAAAAATTCCAAACGCGCCACCATGACTTGCCAGCCCCCCGTGCCAGGTTTGGGGTATTTCGATCAGATGATCTTTATAATAATCCCAGTCATAGAAAAAAACATGTCCTAATCGCGCACCGATGACAGCACCCAGGACGATATGAATAAAAGCAGCATCGAGCCACTTTTCAGGAGCTCCTTCAGCCTGGTACATTTTACGAACCATATAAAGGCCAATTAAGAAGCCGGAAGCAAATAAAAGACCATACCATCGAAGAGAGAGGCTACCCAAAGAAAAAATTTCAGGGTTAGCATTCCAGGTAATATAATTCAGTATCATTTTAGAATTTATTTAAAAGCGAAAGCAAATGAATTCGGCTACAATTTAGGTATTTTAAATGGCTAAGGCATTATATCGCCATTCAATAATTTTTTCTTCAGGGGCAAATGGTATTTTATCTGACAGACCTAGTCTCTTTATGGCAGCAGATATCACTTCCATTTCCGACAGGTTCTTTTCAGGATTATTCAGGAAATAATTTCCTGCTGCAATCATTTCCGATGCCGGCACCATGCCCACCAGTTCCGAACCACTCACTTCGACACCATATTTATTTGCCAACTGTTTACATGTTATAAAAGCTTTCCATAAAGATGTTTCATTCAGGTTCATCAGATTCATAGAAACCTGTGTACAATTAAACTCGGGAATAAACCAACCTATTGCTCTTACCCCTTTGCATACGCCGGCTTGAAATACTTTTTCTCCGAACTCATTTATCGAAACGAAGCCTGATTCTCTTAATTCTCCGGCAATCAACTTAGCCAATTCCAGGTCAGAGGATTTCAGATTTACATTATAGGCAATCATTATATCTCTGGCTCCAATAGCCAGGACGCCCCCTTTTTGAGACATTTTAACAGGCCCAAAATCAGGTTTCCAATCGGAATGATTGATTTTTTCAAACCAACCTTCATATTCACCTTTCCTAATTTGTGATAATTTTTTGCGATAGGCAAAAAGGGCATTTTTCTCATATCTGAATACCGGAAGCTGGCATTCATCTCCAACCTTTTGAGCCAACTGTTCCGCTATAGCCATAACTTTATCCATCGTTATGCCATTCAGCGGCACTAAAGGACAAACGTCCACCGCTCCCATCCGGGGATGTGTACCTAAATGATGACGCATATCAATAAGCTCAAGAGCCTGACAGATACCTTGAAAAGCTGCCTTTCCAATCTGTTCGGGTGGACCTACAAACGTAATGACTGTTCTGTTTACAGCATAACCGGTATCTGTATGTAATATTTTAACCTGCGGAATGGACTCGATGGCCATTTTAATGGCATTAATAACCTCCAGGTTCCTACCTTCACTAAAATTAGGTATGCAAGCGACAAGACCTTTCATATTTAAATAATCAATTAATCCATCAGGGTGACCTGAAGATCTTCCGGACTATTCTGCCCCATTTTAAGTATTTTAATCTGGTACGGATGAATAATCAATTCCTGATTTTCCACTGGAATGCTTTCACAAGATTCCAGTATCAGTCCAGCCAGCGTAACATAAGATTCGCTTTTGATGAAGGGGACCGGAATAAATTCATTAATTTCATCAATTGGGTTCTGAGCTTTAATCTTAAACGAATTATCCGATATTTTTTCTACAATGGGTGCTTCTGTATCATGTTCATCCTGGATTTCTCCGACCAATTCTTCAATGATATCTTCTAAGGTAAGTAAACCAATAGTACCTCCAAATTCATTCACTACGACCGCCATCTGTGTTTTCTTGCTTTGAAACAACCTCAGGACCTGCAGTATTTTTTTGTTTGCCGAAAGGAAAAGAATTGGTCGGACCATTTCCTTGATTATTTTTCCGGGACTTGTTTTTGAACTAGACAACAAATCTTTTGTATGGACAAAACCAATAATTACATCCATACTTTCCTCATAAACCGGATAACGGGAATAACCCTCCTCAATAGCGATATCAATCGCATCGAGCACTGTCAGATTAGCATTAAGACCGATAAGCTGATTTCTGGGTTTGAGTACTTCCTTAACTGTCCGGTCATCAAAATCGAATACATTCTGAATCAGTTCTCTTTCTGAAGCTTCAATGGCACCTCCTTCGGCACTTTCAGCTATTATCAGTTTCAATTCATCTTCAGAATGAATATCGCCGTGTGGTACAGGTTTTATTCCTATAATTCTCAGAATAAAATTGGCAAAACCATTCAGAATAATAATAAACGGACGAAAAAGCAGATAAAAGACTTTCAGGGGTAGTGAAACGCTTAAAGCTGTTTCTTTTGGATGCCTGATAGCCAGTGATTTAGGAGCCAATTCCCCAAAAACAATATGTAATACGGTAATAAAACCAAATGCAATTGGAATCGCTATTTTATGTGCGGCACTTTCAGAAAATTCAAATCCCAGCCAATCCATAAAGTTCAGGATAATCCGGGTGACCACATCTTCACCAATCCAACCCAAAGCTAAACTAGCCAGGGTAATACCCAATTGAGTAGCAGCCAGATATGCATCCAGATTAGTAACTACATTATGAGCCATTCGGGCACTAAAACTTGTTGTACTATTCACCTGAATTTGTGAAATCCTTACTTTTACAATAGCAAACTCAGCTGCTACAAAAAAACCATTTAAAAAAACTAAAAAAAAGGTGAGAAAAATTTCAAGTCCCATATATAACCCTGTTTATTCAAAAATAACCCACTGGAAAAAGAATAATGGCACAAAGATAATTTATCTGAGGGCATCATATAATATTTCTGCCGGATGAAGTGCCAATCTGTTTGTTCCATCAAAAATCTGATGTCTGCAACTTGTTCCCGGAGCTGCTATAATAACCTTTTCATTGCTTTTTTGAATTTCCGGAAAGAGGACCAGTTCTCCAATTTTCATACTTAAATCATAATGCTCCTTTTCATAACCAAAGGAACCAGCCATTCCGCAACAGCCTGTAGGGAGCACTTCAACCTGATAATTAGCTGGCAAATTGAGGCATAATGCAGTAATTCCCTGGGAAGATAAGGCCTTTTGATGGCAATGTCCATGAAGTTTTATGGTTGCGAACCCATCTGTAAAACCATCCGATGAGATAAGACCTTTTTCCGCCTCCCTGGCAATAAACTCCTCAAGTAAAAAAACATTTTTTTTAATCTCTTCTGCCTTTTCCTTCAGTTCACCTCTAACTAACCTGGGATATTCATCTCTAAAGCCGAGAATAGCAGAAGGCTCAATACCTATCAGGGGTACATTTTCAGAAACCAAATTACCCAGCAGGGTAATATTTTTTTCAGCAACCTGCTGAGCCTTTTTCAATAAACCTTTTGAGATAGCGGCTCGTCCACTTTCCGCATGAGCAGGTATTTCGACCTGATAGCCAAGGCGGGTCAGCAATAAAATAGCCTTTTTACCAGGTTCTACATCGTTAAACCTTGTAAATTCATCGCAAAAGAATAATACTTTTCCTAATTTTTCACCTTTAGGGACAGGCTTATGTTGTATAAACCATTTTTTTAAATCCCCCTGAATTAAAGGCAGCGATCTTTTCTCAGCTACCCCCAAAAAGCGTTTAATACCCCGGCTTAAAAATTCATTGGAAAAGAAGAAATTAGCTATTGCAGGAAAAAATGATCCGATTTTATTAAAAAAACTAATATTTGCCATCATTTTTGAGCGCAGGGGAATACCCGTTTCCTTATATTTCTGGTACAAATATTCCGCTTTCAGGGTGGACATATCTACATTTGAAGGACACTCAGAAGCACAACCTTTACAGGAAATGCATAAATCCATTACCTCATCCAATTCCTTTCTATTAAAGGCACTTTCCCCTTTTTGTGTTTGGGTTAAAACTTCCCTTAACACATTTGCCCGACCCCTGGTAGAATCCTTTTCATTTTTTGTAACCATGTATGAGGGACACATCACACCACCTGAAACATGGTGTAATTTTCTGCAATCACCGGAACCACTGCATTTTTCTGCTGCTTTTAAAATACCCCCATGAGCAGAAAAATCGAGTAGGGTCTCCCATTCAGGTTTTACCACATCGACCAAATAGCGGGTCCCTGAATTCATTGGAGGCGTATCCGTAATTTTGCCAGGATTGAAAATATTTTTAGGATCCCAGGTGTTTTTCAATCCTTTGAGTAATTGATAATTATGGTCACCCAGCATTAACGGAATAAATTCTCCTCTTACCCTGCCATCGCCATGCTCACCTGAAAGTGAACCCCTGTATTTTTTTACCAGTCTGGCAGAAGCTTCACCTATGGCTCTGAATTCAGCGAGACCTGCTGATGTTTTCAGGTTTGCCATGGGTCTTAAATGTAATTCTCCGGCACCAGCATGGGCATAATAAACTGCCTCCTGACCAAATTGCCTCATTAATTCCTGAAATTCGGCAATATAAGCAGGTAAATCAGCTAAGGCAACAGCTGTATCTTCCACAAATTCCAATGGTTTCTTATCCCCTTTAACTAATGACAAAACACCAAAGCCTGCTGCCCTTAGTGCCATAACTTTTTGTGTATCAGGTGGATAAACCAAAGGAAAAGCATAACCAAACCCCTTCTTTTTCAATTCATTTATAAGTGCTAAAGCCCTGTTATCAAGCAACGATTTATCGATATCCCTTAATTCTATAATCAGAATGGCTGCCGGATCTCCTTCCAGGAAAAATCTGTTTTTCTGTTGTTCCTTATTTTCCTTTGTACAATCCATGATGAACTTATCCATCAGCTCACAGGCATAAGGCTGGTGTTCCATAACGGTCAGGGTAGCTTCGAGTGCTTCTGTCAGGGAAGAAAAATGCGCGCAAAGAATAGCTTCAACGGGGGGAGGCAAAGGATTGACATGCAATTTTATTTCTGTAAAAAAAGCCAGGGTTCCTTCAGAACCAGCCAGTAATTTGCAAAAATTAAAAGCTTCGCCATCAGGTGAAAATACTTCCGAACGCAGCAACATATCGATAGCATACCCTGTATTTCGTCTGTGAATTTCAGGTTTTGGAAACTCCCGTTCTATTTCCTCTCTGTTTGTTTGATTGTTTAACAGCGCATAGATATGTCTGTACAGATCATTTTCAAGTTTATTCCCCTGTAATTTTTCCTGAAATTCATTTGTATTCAATGCCGTAAAATGGATGGCATCTGCATTTGATAAAAAACCTTTAATCTCAAGTACATGATCCCTGGTAACCCCATATTTGATAGAGGTTGTTCCTGAACTATTGTTGCCAACCATACCCCCAATCATACATCGATTTGCAGTAGAGGTATTAGGCCCAAAAAAGAATCCAGATGGTTTTAAAAAAAAATTAAGCTCGTCCCGGATAACGCCTGGTTGCACCCTGACCCAGCCTTCTTCTGCATTAAATTCGAGAATGCGATTCAAGTATCTTGAAACATCTACCACTATACCACTCCCAACACATTGTCCGGCAAGCGAAGTCCCTGCCGTTCTTGGTATTAGCGGAACACCCCATTCATGAGCAAAGGAAATTAAAGTATGAATATCCCGTTCATTTTTCGGATAACAAACAGCCAGTGGCATTTCCCTGTAAACAGAACCATCGGTTGCATACATGATACGGGTTGTCTGATCCTGAAAAAAATCACCTTCAAGAACGCCGGCCAATTCCGATAATATTTTTTTCCTGGAATCCATAATTATATAATAAAATCCATGTTTTTTTCCTCGTGAAAATTAGTCGCAGGAGGATTTAACGGTCTTCTTGTTCTGATGTATTGCCAGAGCAACAGGGTACAGAGCACCCCGATTATCCAAGGTAAAATCCGCCAAAAACGGCCCATAAGTCCCGGTTTACCAAACCATTTCATTCTTTCCCCCATTTTTTGGGTAATCTGATTGTTGCAGGCAGAGGCCCCTCATCACTACCGTAACTGAGGTTTACATCATCAAGAACCATATCGAGAATATTATCTTTTCCTTTCCTGTAACCTTCTTTCAATTTATGACCGTAAAAACTGCCCAGGGTATTCCAGTAAAATGCGGTAAAATTACCTCTCAAATCCTTAATCAGATAATATATAGGTGCCTGAACTTCTTTTTCAATCATTTTCATTAAAATCATACCCTGCGTTTTTGACAAATTACGAAGGGGCATTTCAAATTCAGTCTTTAACTGGTCCTGTAATTCTCTGGTATATCTTTTCCTTTTCCCTCTTCTCATTTCAGCTGTTTGCTGTTGAACCTCTTTAAATATCCGAATGGCTTTTTCGGCATAAGGATACACCTGATAAGCATATCGCCTGTAACGCTGATATTTATTATACTCTTCCATACTGGCAAACTCCCGCTTTGAAGTAACAGTCATATCTCCAAAATTGGCCAGCACGATAGTATCGCCACAATCATCCAGTATATACTCGTATAAATCTCCGTTTATAAGCAGGGTCTTTTTCTCCTGACCCATTAAAGGGGAAAGGAAAAAAAAGCTTAGAACCAGCAGTGAAATTCGCATAAGTTGAAACTAAGTTAGACGCAAATATACAAATATATTAATTTGATTGCTGAGAGCAAGTTGTAAAGTATGGTATTCTGTCCTTTCAATGGAACAGTAAAACAAGGATAAATCAAAAACAGGAGCTGATATTTAGCTTTTTTTCATTTCAACCTAAATACCAGATCTAATGCCTGTAGTATTCGTTGCAAATCAAGTTCATTTTTTGATCCATTACTATATCCATCTCCTTCAATATCTGCAATCTAAGGGGTATAAAATAATTATCCTAGTACCCCATCAAAAGGATCACCCATATAAAGCCCTTAAATTTCCCATTTATTGTGTCCGGCATGATAAAGGTTTTCAGGTAAATTATCTTAATCCATTGAGGATATACTTAGAAATGAGACAGCTGATAACAGATATAAAGCCTGTTGTTATTTTAACTTTCACGCTTAAAATATCTGTCCAGACCGTTTTAGCCTGTGAAAGTCTAAAAATACCCCTAATCATGACCATCACAGGTTTAGGCTATCTTTTTGCTCGGAACAGGCTGGTATCGTCTCTTTCAGGGTATTTTCTAAAGCCTGTATTACAATATTGCCCTCAGGTTATTTTTCAAAACAGAACAGATTGCGATTTATTTTTGAAGAGAAAATGGATCACTGAAGAAAAAGCAACGCTAATCAACGGGTCCGGCATTAATTTATCTTATTATAAACCTATTCCTTATCCACCAGAAGATAAAATCCGATTGATTCTCTATTTAGGACGGATTCAATACGACAAAGGATTATTGTGTTTAATCAAAAGTTTAAAACAACTTAAAAAAAATAAAATCCCTTACCAATGTTTATTGGCGGGTCCCTGCCAGGGAGGACATCCAACCGATATTCCGCTATCAAAATTAAGCGTCTGGGAAAAGGAAGGTGTACTACGATTTATTGGTTACCATACCGATGTAAGACCATTGTTAAAGCAGGCAAATATAGTGGTTCAACCATCTATAAGAGAAGGATTGTCAAGAACCATACTGGAGGCACTTGCCTGCGGACGTCCCGTTGTTTCCTCCACGTCACCCGGATGTGCTGAGTTGATTACCGAGAATGAAAATGGCTGGATTTTTCCTACAAACAACGAAAAAAAACTGACTCAATTACTTACTTCCATTTTATTGATGCCTTACACTGTACTGGCTTCCATGGCTCATAAAACACCTGAAAGCATCTCCACCCGATATACAAATCAAGCTATCCAGGATTATTATGGCAAATTACTAACACTTTACACCAATGAGAAAGCTACTTTTTCTTAGTTATTATTTTCCACCCATCCATGTAAATGCAACCGTAAGAATCAAACATTTCTTCGAAGGATTTTGCGAAAATGGATTTCAAGTCTTTGTTCAGACGGGAAAATTCCCCGAGAACATACCAAGGGATATACCATCTGATACAGGTATTTCAACTATTTCCTATGTCTCTCTGCCAGGTATCCGATTTCTCTTTTTGACATTTAAACTGACCGGACAAACCATTCCCATTCCCTGGAAAAGGAAATCTTTTGTTCAACTTCTTTTAAATGGCAGGAAAAGACTTCCTTTCGATCTTATTTTTGGTGATGGGGGATTGTACTATCTCCTATCAGGCTATTTAAAGGGTTTACACACCATAAAAAGACATGCAATCACTCATATTTTTACTTCCTACAGTCCCATGACGGACCATTTCATAGCATTCCTGCTAAAATGCAGATTTCCATATCTTCACTGGATGGCTGATTTCAGGGATTTACCTGAGGATATCAAGCGTCCTGTTTTACTGAACACCTTTCGTTTCAAATATATTTTCCGTCAAATGATGAATAAAATGGATGCAGTGGTTACTGTTTCTGAGGGTTTGGCCGGAGAACTCAAAAAGTTTCACCCAGATATCAATATATACTCAGGATGTATTATTGAAGATAATTTGACCTTTCTACCTTCGCATCAAACAAGCTTTAATATCAATTATACGGGTTCTATCTACCCGGATTCACAGGCATTATTTCCATTAATCCGGGTTTTACTCGACTTGATAGATGAAGGCGTGATACATAGCAGGGATATCAAGTGGACCTATTGTGGTGTGCATAGCGCTACCTTTAAAACATGGATTAGCCCTTATTTTGCGGAAGACCAGATGATCATTTCCCCATTATTAAGCAATCATGATGCCAGCATCAGACAAAAAGAAGCGGCCATTAATTTATTGTTAACATGGGGTACAGACATACAAAAAGGAATCCTTACCACTAAATTATTTGAATATTTAGCTGCAGGAAAACCGATACTCATCTGGACCAGTGGAAGCAAGGAGGAAGAAATGACGGCCATTATTGATCAATGCCAGCCCAGCGGGTATTTTAATGCTGGTATGGATAACGGGATGAAGAATTGGATATCAGAACGATATACAAAATGGCGAAATAATGAAAATGATTTTTTTACCAGGGAAAACCTTATAAAAAAGTATGGAAAAGCGGGCAGAAACCATTTAATAAAAAAGGTCAGCGATAAAACGCCGACCCGAAAAAACACCTAAAACCCTATTAACTAACCTAAAATTTATTTAAATATAATGATTCGTAATGTAAAAACATTACAAATGACATGGAAAATTAACCAAAAAAACAATAATTTCTGGATTTGGTTTAACAGAATCTTCAGAAAAAAGGGTTAATTGTCTGCAAATTTTAAGATTTCTTCCAGAATAATCCGGTGTTCTGCCAGTCTGGGTACTTTATTCTGATTTCCAAATTTAGCTTTTGACCTCATCCAGGCATGGAAAGTACCTTTTTTTACGCAATGAACAGTCAGGGGTAAAAGAGCTAAATTATGCATTCTTTTTGCTTCATAATCAGAATTTACCTGTTGAAGATGCTTATCCAGCATCATTGAAAAATCTGCAATACTGGAAGGTGGATTTTCAAATTCGATGATCCATTCATGACCTCCTTTTTCATTTTGGTATAAAAATTTAGGTGCCACCGTATATTCATTTGCAAAAACACCAAAAGAAAGACAGGTCATGGAGAGCGCTTTATCTGTATTTTCTACCATCACTTCTTCTCCAAAGGTATTGATAAACTGCCTGATACGACCGGTAACTTTAAGCCTGTAGGGATTACAACTGGTAAATCTGACGGTATCGCCAATTTTATACCTCCACAAACCACTATTTGTAGTAATGACCATTGCATAATTTACGTTTGGTACTACTTCGGAAAGAGGTATCGGCCAACCATTAAATCCATTTTGGATATCCTGGGGAATAAATTCATAAAAAACACCATTATTCAGTAATAGCCGCATACCACTTCCTTCTTCTATCTGATCCTGAACGGCAAAAAAGCCCTCTGTCGCATTATAAGTTTCAATAAAATGAACGCCGGGTAATGGGAAAACAGCTTCAAACTGAGTTTTGTAAGGTAAAAAACTGACTCCCCCGTGGGTATAAAGTTGAAAATGAGGCCAGACTTCCTGGATATGATTTTTACCAGTCAGTTCTAAAATCCGGTTAAATAAAAGTAAAGACCAGGTAGGAACGCCTCCAACCATAACAATATCTCTTTCTTTAGCGGCATATTGAGCAATTTTCTCAATTTTTTCATCCCAATTTGATAAAAGCGCAGTAGGAATATCGGGTGCAAAAAAAGGTTTTGCGACTGCAGGAAGATGATGAATCATAATGGCGGAAATATCTCCGGTCATGGTTGGCGGATATTTTTCAAAGCTGGTTAAACTGCCGCCCATTAATAATGTTTTTGCCTCAAACTGCCTGGCATCTGGTCGCAGATTATAGCAAAACATCATAGTATCCCAGGTTCCCCGAAGATGGCATTCCTGTCTGTTTTCATTGGAAACAGGAATGAATTTACTTTTATCCTGTGAAGTACCTGCTGATTTTGCAAACCAGGTTACTTTCCCTGGCCAGAGGACATCAGGACCTCCCAGCATCATTTGGGAAATGAAGGGCTTTAAATCTTCATAATCAACGACAGGAATCTGTTTTGAAAAAGTTGCATAATCTTTAATATCCCTGAACCCAAATAATTTTCCATAAGCAGTATTCTCCGCTTTTTTGAGTAAAAGAAATCTCCATTTTTCCTGTAATTTGTCTGGCTGACTATACAGAGACTGAATGCTCAGAAATCGACGTGAATAATAAAGCCTGAAAACATGATTTATCCAATGGCGCATAAACAACGTTATGGGATAAAGATAATTAAATATTTTCAGGTAGTTCTAATTTCAGGAATTGCCCGGTAAAACTTTCCTTTATGGAAGCAACCTCCTCCGGCGTACCTGAAGCGACAACTTCCCCACCTCTGTTACCCCCTTCAGGCCCCATATCGATAATATAATCTGCGACTTTTATCACATCCATATTATGTTCAATGACTAAAACTGTATTTCCCCTTTCCACTAATTTCTGAAGGACTGACAAGAGATGCCTGATATCTTCGAAATGGAGTCCTGTAGTAGGTTCATCGAGAATATACATCGTATTTCCAGTATCTTTTTTTGACAATTCTTCCGCCAGTTTGACCCGTTGTGCTTCTCCTCCTGAGAGTGTCGTGGCTTGCTGTCCCAGGGAAATATAACCAAGACCTACTTCTTCCAGTGTTTTGACCTTGCGATATATGGCAGGAATAGGCTCGAAGAATAGGAAAGCTTCAGAAACAGTCATTTCCAGTACATCATTGATTGATTTGCCCTTATAAACTACCTCCAGCGTCTCCCTGTTATACCGCTTACCCTGACATTTTTCGCAATGCACATGAACATCAGGCAGAAAATTCATTTCAATGACCCGCATTCCTGAACCCTGGCATTCTTCACACCGGCCTCCTTTTACATTAAAGGAAAACCTTCCGGGCAAATATCCCCGAATTTTCGATTCGGGCAGGTCTGAAAATATTTTCCTTATTTCTGTAAAAACGCCTGTGTATGTTGCGGGATTAGAACGTGGCGTTCTGCCAATGGCAGACTGGTCTATATCAATTACCTTATCCAGGTGTTCCAAACCTGAGATGGAACGATATGGCATTGGTGGTTTAAGGCTTTTGAAAAAATGTTGTCTGAGTATAGGATACAGCGTTTCATTAATAAGGGTTGACTTTCCACTTCCCGAGACTCCTGAAATGCAGACAAAAACGCCTAAAGGAATATTAATGGATACATTTTTTAGATTATTCCCGGTAGCACCTTCCAGCAACAGGTATTTTCCAGATCCCTTTCTTCTCTCCCCGGGCACCTCAATGGATAACTTTTTACTTAAATAAGCTGCTGTTAAGGTATCCTTTTGAGCAAAAGAACAGGGGGTACCCTCTCCGACAATCCTCCCGCCGAGTTTTCCTGCTCCTGGGCCTATATCTATCAGATAATCAGATGCTAACATGATATCTTTGTCATGTTCAACCACAATGACTGTATTTCCTATATCGGTCAATTGCCGCAAGGAATCAATTAACCTTTGATTATCCCTTTGATGCAGGCCAATACTGGGTTCGTCTAAAATATAGGTTATTCCGGTGAGTTGAGAACCAATCTGGGTAGCCAGGCGAATACGCTGCGATTCACCCCCTGACAGGGTTCGGGCTGGCCTGTTTAAGGTCAGGTAATCGAGTCCGACTTTCAGAAGAAACCCAATTCTAAGATCAATTTCCTTTAAAACAGGTGCAGCGATGGTTGCCTGTCTTTCTTCCAGTTTTTCAGTCAATCCGCCTATCCAATCTCTTAATGTCTGGATATCCATGCAGGACAGTTCGCCAATATGTTTTCCGGCAACTTTAAAATGCAGGGATTCCTTTTTCAGTCTAAATCCTTCACATTCCCGGCAAGTATCAACGGTCATAAATTCCTCGGCCCAAAGTCTGACTTTTTCTGAAGAGGTATCTGAATACCAGTGATTTAACATATTAAATAATCCCTCAGAAATCAGGTCGTAAGTAAATTCATCTTTTTGACTTTTCATTTTCCCGGTCCCATGAAGAATGATTTTCCATGCTTCAGGTGGGATTTCCGCTATTGGGAGAGAAAAACTAAAATGATACATCCTGGAAAGTTCGCGTAATTGTTTGAACAGGGTGTTATCACGAGGCTCCCCTAAAGGGATAATCCCTCCTTCATTTATAGATTTTTGAAAATCCGGAACCATTTTATTGATATCGACGCTGGTCAGGATACCCAGCCCATTGCAAGCAGGACAGGCTCCGTAAGGAGAATTAAATGAAAAGGAGTTAGGGGATGGTTCACCGTACGAAATACCCCCAACCGGATCCATTAGAAACTTACTTAAGGTGGTGGTAACACCTGAGCTTGTATCCTGAATCATCAACAGACCCTGACCCAGTTTGAGAGCCACTTGAAGTGCCTCATTAATCCTGGGTAATTTATCTTCCGTGACCTGAATTCTGTCTATAACCACCTCAATATCATGAACCTTATAGCGATCTACGGACAGACCAGGTGTTAAATCCAGTAAATCGCCATCTACCCGAATTTTTGTATATCCAGTTTTTCTTATTTGTTCGAACAATTCCCGGTAATGACCCTTTCTACCTCTTACCAAAGAACCCAGTATCATTATTTTCTTTTCATTAAAATCGGCGAGAATCCTTTCTTTCATCTGTTCCTCGCTGTAGGCAATCATTTTTTCGCCAGTCACATAAGAGAACGCCTCAGCTGTTCTGGCAAATAAGAGACGCATAAAATCATAGATCTCTGTAACGGTACCAACTGTGGACCTTGGATTATTGCCGGTTGTTTTTTGCTCAATGGAGATAACAGGACTTAATCCGGATATTTTCTCCACATCAGGCCGTTCCATTTCGCCAATAAATTGTCTTGCATAAGCAGAAAAAGTCTCCAGATACCTGCGCTGACCTTCTGCATACAGGGTATCAAATGCCAGAGAAGATTTACCACTTCCGCTGATACCCGTTATGACGACAAACTGATTTCTTGGAATATTCAGGTCAACACCTTGCAGATTATGCTCTCTGGCACCAATAATCTCTATGAAATCCTGATTTGATTCTTCAGGAAAAGGGGAAATATCCATTATGAAGCCCGTTTATTTGCAAATATGGGAAAGAAATAATGACTGAAACAATTAAACTAGCTTTCATGTTTTGAAAAAAATGTTTCCTGAAGTAATCCTACATCTTTTACCAATAAATGACCTTCATAAAGCGCTTTACCAATAATGACGCCATAACAACCCAGATGAAATAATTTTTCAAGTTCATCTTTGGTGGTCACCCCACCACTTGCTATTAATTTCAATGAAGGAAGTGCTTGTCTTATTTCCTCATATTTACCTAAAGAACAACCATTTAGAAGGCCATCTTTGCTTATGTCAGTTGAAATAACATACCGAATACCCTCCTTAAAATAGCTTTCTAAAAAAGGTAAGAGTAAATAATCACTGGATTCCTGCCAACCATCTGTAGCGATAAAATCTGCTTTAAAATCAGCGCCAAGTATTATCTTTTCCGAACCGAATCGTTCCAGCCATTGCAGGAACAGTGGTTTATTTTTTACTGCGATGGTTCCACCTGTTACTTGATTTGCTCCGCATTCGAAGGCTATTTTCAAGTCCATCTCCGATTTTAACCCTCCACCAAAATCTACTTTAAGCTTTGTCTGGCTGGTAATTTTCTCCAAAATCCGATAATTAATAATTTTGCCTTCCTTAGCTCCATCGAGATCAACCATGTGAAGATAATTTAGACCATTACCCTCATAAAGTTTAGCAACTTCCAGTGGATCTGTATGATATTCAATCTTTTGGTTATAATCACCTTGCGTTAATCTCACACATTTTCCACCTATAATATCAATGGCAGGAATAATAATCATAAGGATGGTTTAAGCAGTTGGGATGGTTGAATATTTAAAAAATTACGAAGAATAATTTCTCCTGCCACTCCTGATTTTTCTGGATGGAATTGAGTAGCATAAAAATTATTTTTTTGAACAGCTGCACTAAAAGGGAAAATATAATCTGTTTGAGCGATCGTTTCTAACCCTGGTTCAGCATAATAACTGTGAACAAAATAAGCGAAAGGATCTTTTGAAAGTCCCTCAAAAAGGGGATGATGCGCATTTTTTAAGGTATTCCAGCCCACATGAGGAACATTTTCTCTTTGCTGAGGTATGAATTTTTTAACCTTGAGTGGTATTATACCTAAGCATTCTGTATCATTTTCTTCCGAATGCAAACAAAGTAATTGCATGCCTAAACATATACCTAATACCGGCTGGGTCAAGTCTTTAATCACCTTGTCAAGTCCCTTTTGTTTCAAATGCAACATTGTTGTACTTGCTTCTCCAACTCCTGGGAAGATCACCTTATCGGCATGCTTTAAAGTGTCCGGATCATCTGTCAGGATACCATTTATTCCCAGTCGGGAGAGGGCCGACAATACAGAGTGTATATTACCTGCATTATAGTGTATTACTGCTATTTTCTGATGGACCATACCCTTTTATTTAAAGCATCCCTTTTGTCGTAGGTAATCCCAGATTATCCGGATCTCTTTTTACTGCCATTTTTATTGCTTTTGCAAATGACTTAAAAAGAGCTTCTATTTTATGGTGTTCATTTTCCCCGCTCATCAAAATATTTATATTACATGCCGCAGCATCTGAAAAAGATTTAAAGAAGTGGTAAACCATTTCTGTGGGAAAATCTCCCACTTTTTCTCTGCTGAAGGTGGCATTCCAGACTAACCAGGGTCTCCCGCCAAAGTCAATGGCAACCTGGGCAAGGGCATCATCCATTGGTAATATGAAAAAACCATATCTTTCAATACCTCGCTTGTCACCAAGAGCCTTTTTAAAAGCGGTACCCAATGCTATCGCTGTATCTTCAATCGTATGATGTTCATCAATGTGCAAATCGCCGGAAACCTGCACCGTTAAATCTATTCCACTATGTTTTGCTAATTGATCGAGCATGTGATCAAAAAAACCAAGGCCAGTATGATGCTGATATGCTCCTTTGCCATCCAGACCAAGTGTTACCGAAATGGTAGTTTCAACTGTCTGCCGATGCACGGAAACGGGTGCCCGCTGCCGGCACAGGAAATCAGCTATTTCATGCCAGTCTGTTGACCTAAGTGAAATCACCTGATTAATGGCCGGGGTTTCATTTTTAGCCTCTTCGATACCAAGTTGTGCGTTTTTGGAAATGAAAATACCCTTTGCCCCAAGGTTTAAGGCCAGTTCCATGTCGGTCAGGCGATCGCCAATGACCCAGGAATTTTTCAGGTCATATTCCGGAGTCAGGTATTTTTGCAGCATACCCAGTCCAGGTTTCCTCGTTGGTGCATTTTCGTGAGGAAAAGACTTGTCAATACATATTTCACTAAATTCAATCTGCTCACCCTTGAGTGTGTCCAGAATGAAATGCTGGGCAGGCCAGAAGGTATTTTCAGGGAATGAATCTGTTCCTAATCCATCCTGATTCGTAACCATAACGAGTTCAACATTTGTCTCCTTATAAATACGCGCCAGCGAAGTGAAAACGCCTGGTAAAAACCTGACTTTTTCTATACTATCGATTTGATAATCATTAGGTTCTTCAACTAAAGTACCATCTCTGTCGATAAATAAAACCCTTTTCATAATAAAGATTTAATGATTTCCCAATCTTTCAATGCTTCCAGCAGCTGCTTATTTTCAGCTTCCGTGCCGACCGTAATCCTTATTCCCCCTTCACAAAGGGGCATATTTGACCTATTCCTGACAATAATACCTTTTGACACCAGATGAACATATAAAGCATCTGCTTCCTCTACCTGAATCAGAATAAAATTAGCATCGGAGTTATTTATTTTCCTGATAAAAGAAAAAGACCTGAATTGATTTATCAAAGCATCTCTTTCCTTTTTCAATATATCAACCTTTTCCTTTTTCTCATTTAATAAATCAAGTTGACGGCTGATAAACCCAATAGTCAGCTGATTTAAATTATAGGGCGATTTTATCTTATTCATAAATCCTATAATTTCCTCAGAAGCAAAAGCCATACCTAATCGAATAGCAGCCAGTCCCCATGCTTTTGAAAAGGTTTGCAGAATAACCAGATTAGGAAAGTCAGAAAGCATAGGAAGAAAACCAACGGTATCAGCAAAATCTATATAAGCTTCATCCAATACGACAATACCTGGAAAATGATGGATTACCTCTGTTATATCATCCTGCTTCAACAGGTTTCCAGTGGGATTATTCGGACTACAGAGAAAAAGAATTTTACTATGTTCATTAACGTGAGAAAGGATATCCTTGATATCTATCTGATAATCGGGACGAAGTAACATTTCCTTCACCTCAACACCGGCTATATCAGCGGCTACACGATACATACCATAAGTCGGAGGGGTTATGATGATATGATCCCTTGAAGGCTCACAAAAAAGTCTGATGAGTATATCAATCGGTTCATCACTTCCATTTCCCAGAAAAACAGAGCTGACGGGCACTTGCCAGATGGGGCTCATTTTACTTTTTAGTTCCCATTGTAGCGGATCGGGATATCGATTATAGCCTGAATCAAAGGGATTTTCATTTGCATCCAAAAAAACGGAGGCAACCCCTTTAAACTCACCTCTGGCAGAAGAATAAGGGGTTAACTGCAAGATATTTTTACGCACCAGGCGATTAAAATCCATTTTTCTCAATGACATTGACGAATAAGTTTCATGGATGCATTTGATCCATCATGACCAATAAATTGCAACGACACCCACTTTTCTTCAAAAGAAAGCGAAAGGGTGTGCTC
>Ga0172372_10000557_pt1 | contig 57195 bp, 39 predicted proteins | sample LakKiv5m_2_FD_114544 | JGI IMG/M metagenome (GOLD analysis project Ga0172372, IMG submission 114544) | Freshwater microbial communities from Kabuno Bay, South-Kivu, Congo - kab_092012_9.5m | ecosystem: Environmental > Aquatic > Freshwater > Lake | place: Democratic Republic of the Congo...
GGAAGCGCGGCGCGAGGGCGACGAGGAAGCAGGAGTAGACTGAGCTTGCGATGACGAATATGGCGGTGCCCCTGAAGTGCCACGGGTCTCCCATTTTCGTGCTCACGACTGTGATCCAGCTGGCCAGGGCGGTGAGCAGGGCGAGGCCTGCGAGGATCCCATAAGGGACGAGTATGAGGCGAGGATGTGATAGGAATATGTATGCCGCCGCGACTGCGATGTCGAGAACGACGACGATGGTGAGGAGGGCCTTGAAGTAAGGGAGGGAGTCCAGGATGGCTGAGACGAATATGTCGGACGGGGTGCCTCCCACGGAGATGTAGAAGCCCGCGAGGAGGCCGACGTGGGCGAGGGAGACGCACAGCCCGACGATCTGGGCGGGTTGGTGCATTACTGGAAAAGCGCGGGGTGGTAGTGTGTGCTAACTTAAATCCCCCCTGGCGACTGGCAGCAGCCTGGACGACCGCCCATATTAGGGGCGTTGGGGGTGTATTTAAGAGGAACTATGGTCGGGCCCGCATCCGACACTGCTGTGAGCCGCGGTCTGTCGGGTATAGTAATAAGCGAACGAAGCGATCATGGAAGTGTTCAACTACATCATCACCACCCCGCAGCCCACTGCGCAGACCCCTGCTGCTGATCCGTGCGAGAGCCTTAAGCTTGCTATGGTGATTACTTCGCAGAAGCTCAGCGCTTCCGAGGAGAGAGCGTCCCGCTTTGAAGATGCCAACAAGGTATTGGGTGGGTACATTGTTTTTCTCGTTATCGCGTTTGTTACGCCGGGAATCATGCGGATCATCGATAAGGTTGTGGAGAGGTCTGAGAGTGTGTTTCTTCACATCTTCTACTTGCACGTGGTGCTCGCCCAGGTGCTTGAAGACGCCCAGCTTTACATTCAGGCAGCCACCGCAATCGCGGCAGTAAGTTCCATGATGAACGCTTTCGGCGTGAAGGACGGATCCTGGATCCTCCCGACCGACCCCATCACCACTGGGCATAAGCTTTACACTGATTGGAAGAGTGGGCAGAACATCACACTTGTGAGGTCCAACACCAGCAACAACGTGGTTCAAAGTCTGGAAACTGCAAATGTTGTGTTTGCCGTGTACATGATTGCCCTCTTTTTGGCATTCACGATCAAGTGGGTGAGTGAGGTGATTAGGTTGATGGCCCGATTCAACTTGCAGGTGTCATATTTTGTCAATGAATTTATCAGGTGCGGTGTTACAGTGATCAACGAGATTATCGCGTACATTCAAGCAATTGTGCTGTTTTTCGCTGTGAACAGCATCATCTACAACTGGAGCGTCGAAGCCTCTCCTGTGTATGCCTACCTGGACGCTGCCATGACAGTCTACAAAGTGGCCAACGAAGGAGCAAGCAGCTTTTGCTACAGCACAGTTCAGAACATTGTGGCGCACCTGTGGTCCAACTCCGTCGAGGGGGGGCTGAACTAGGATGGGAGGGGCGCGTTTCGTTTTGTTTATTATTAAACAACAACAACAACAAAAATGCGCGGCGCCCGCTCGACGATGTCGCGATTGGTGTAGGAGCCCGTCGTGCAATGATTACTTGCCATCCAGTAGTATGCGCATGATCTCCCTCAGGTGGGCCGGGGAGCACACGTGGCTGTTGCAGACGTATAGTGCCTTGGCCCTGAGCGGCTCTCTGACCGTGACGAGGCCCTGCTTGTGGCAGTGCCTGAGGAAGAGGAGGGCGAACTGCGAGCAGAAGAGGGTGGGCCACTTCTCTGATGCGTCGCAGTCGACGTCCGGGTCCGTGTATCGGAGGACGGCGTTCGGGAGGACGAAGTCGACGACTGGGATGTCGTAGGCGATTCGCGCTGAGTTCGCGACTGCTGTGTCGAGGTACTTGCGGGCGGACTGGAGGTCTGCGACGGAGAGTTCCACTAGCTCCTCGCCCGGGCGTTTTCTTGTCCTGATGTCAGCCGCGTCTACCTTGAATTTCAAGATGCAGGGGTCGGGGGGCAGCCCCACGGCTGAGTAGCACGTGTTGCCCAAGATGACGTCCGCGTGGACCTCGCGCCCCGCGTCGAACGGGTACGGTATGTGCTCGAAGAATGACAGGAAGTTTCCCCCGGTGCGCACGGGGCTGCCTTGGGGGAAGAACTGCGGGGAGATGAACCTGATGTAGAGGGTTCCGGGCCTTGGCTGGCGGGACATCTGCGGCAGGCGTGCTTTGGGGGGTCTTTTCATAAATACATGCATGTTAGTTGGCGTTGCTGCCGAATACCTTGTTGAACTCGGCCCTGGCCTGCTCGATGCGGGAGGGCAGCCAGGACCAAATGGCAGAGACAGCTGTGTCGTTGTTAGCGAGCGGATTATTGTACGGTGCCGTGTACTGCAGAATGTTGACCGCGATCGTGATGTGGGTGCTCAGAGGCTGGCTGGACGGGATCTGGCTGAACACGTCGTCTAGGAGCCACTGTTTGGTCTGAAAGTTATACTCCGTGGACTCGAGTCGCCACGAGGGATTGGTTAGCTCCAGCTCCAGGCTGCAGAGGTAGAGCCCGTTGCCGACGCCCGAGGACGGGTGGACCAAGAGAGCGTAGGCTTCGTTGTAGCGCGACGTGGGTTGCATTTCGACGAGCCCGAACGACTTGCCCTCTCTAGCGATATCCGAGCTCACCACCCGTACAAGGTGGGGCAACTGCATCTCGTATTGCCCCCCGCGCTTCCTACCCTGCCGCGAAATCTGACTGTACAGGCGAAAGGCCAGCACTCCGAATGAGCCGCTGTCGCACTGCATCGAATACGCCAGGTTTATGATGGGGTCGTAGACGTGGTGTATGAACGTGTCCTTAGAGTCTACGATGCGCGGGGGGAAGAGGAGGACTCGGTGGGGAAGGTGGGGCGGCGGATTGGACATGGAGTAAAAAATTTGCTGCATTAATATATATCCATTACTTGATTTAGTGTATTTGACTCCATTAAAGTATTTATTGCTCTAATGTACATCAACATTTACAAATCGAAAAATATGGGGATTGACAGCCGCGTCTTATTCATGCTTTTTATGGCTCTCATGTTTTTTTATGTCAATTGGATATCGATTGCACTTTTCTCACATACTGAGCCGCAGGTGTCGTGTGCACAAACATTTGCGACTGGGAATGAAACAGATGCAAGATTGAAATCACAAAAACGAATCTTTGTAACAAGAGCAAACGTATCTGAAAAATTCATTAATTTGGCAGGTGACTTAATTGATATTAATCAAAATATCATTTTACTTAGAGAAATATTGACCGAGATATGGAATGATAATCCAGATCTCAAAGATATTCAAATTGTACAATCAAGCGAATCTCAAAACGCATTCAAGCCAATTATAAGCATTTGTTTAGAAAATGAACACAGCTTAGTACTTCCAGGTGGAAGAGACCTTGATCCATTAACTCCTGTAGGTAGAGTTACTTCTATTTTAAGAAATGATGATTACTACAGAGTTCGCGTATTTCCACAGGTTAGGTGCAAAATCGGAGCATCGGACATCGTTGTGCAATACTCCATGCCAAATTATGTACATTTAGATCTGTCCGGACTGTTTTCCATTGATGATATGCAAAGTATTATCTACATTCCTTCGGTGCCTTATGATGTCAACATAGAGTATCACGAAAGAGACTTGACACCATTTACTACGTTTTTTCGTCCGGATGAGCCCCGAAGAAAACGATTTCTTGATCATATGGAACAAGAAGGGTTAAAGGTTGATAATATTAACGATTGGTGGGGCGCAGACTCCGTTTTGAAAGTGTATGATTCGCGTGGCATACTGCTTAACATACGACAGACGGATCACCACCATACACTGGAAGAGTTTCGTGTGCTTCCTGCCCTCATCAGGGGTGTGATTGTAATCAGTGAGGATGTTCCATTGAGAACACATGTTCCATATCACAATTTTGTCATTTGGTGTAAACTCGAGGAGTTTCCTAAAACTATACGCAACGTTACCAGACACTACCGAGAATACTTTGACGCTATATTTGGAGGCGAGTCCGAATTTGTTGAAGTATTGAATGACATGAAAATTAAGGCAAAAGATGATATGCGCACTCGTGTAGAAGTTTTGGCGAAATCAAATGGATGGATAACTCAAAATCACCTTGAGGTGAACAGTGCTGCGTATTTGTATACAAAGAAAGGCCACGATCACATTCCATTGAATGAGTTGAGGATTGAGCGACTGGCTCCACTGACCAAGTGGGTTCAGGCACAGATATACAAACATCAAAATCCATCTGATTGTGCAAATGCTCGTTTTTTAATTACGAATGGATTTGTCTCCGGATTTGGATCTGAAATGCACGTAATCACATCGCAATTGGCATATGCTATTCAAAATAATTATGTACTGATGTGGGGAGACGCGTCCTGTCGCCGTTTTTTGAACTCGAGTGATTGTAATCGAGGGTGTGCGTGCCTGTTCAAAGAGTTATCTAAATGCTATAGTGATGATAGTTTTAGGGTTAATCTCAATAAATGGGAACGCGTGGATCACAGTAATTGGAGAATGCTAATCCCAGACATGTTTAAGGATGCCATACGCTCAAAAATTCCAAGTTTAACTGATGATGAGTTGAGATACTGGTGGAGAGCGCAAGGTGTTGGGTTTTTGATGAGATTGAATGACCAAACTGTTGAAGAATTGTCTGAAATGCGAAAAAACAGTAATCTTCATTACATGTCTGGTAATCAAAATGTACCATTCCCTTTACCTTCTGGTACAATCAACGCACATATTAGGCACGGCGACAAGTTCAAAGAGATGACATTAGTACCTTCAGAACACTACGCCAGGGCCTTTGCATCTATGATTAGCAACATGCCAAATTCGTTTTCAAGGGTACTCTTTGTATCGTCAGATGACGGAGATGCGATTGAAACATGCCGTGAAATGACAGAAAATCGCAACATGGTATTCATATACTCAAGACTCAATCGCATGAAGGGAGGTCACAGCGTAAGCGAATGGGATCGCATCCAGGCTGGGACTCAGAGAAACATGATTCTGAGCCACATTCTACAGTTGACTATGGCTTTGGAGTCTGATGCCTACATTGGCACCAGATCTAGCAATTGGAATAGGCTTATAGACGAGCTGCGATGCGTATGGGTGGATAAGTGTCAATTTAGCTTTGTAGAGGTTGGTGGTCCTGTAGCTGACAATTTGGATTGGTAAAAACAACAATAATAAGATGGGATGTATTTATATTTGCTTTATTTGCGCTGATACCTTTCGCGATGATCATAAGATGGTATCTTGGGGCTCTACTTCTTCTAACTCTCACATGCTTTTGGGGATTTTTGATGAGGAAAGATAGAAGGGGACAATTTGGACGACAAATACCTTGCCCTCGAATGGTGAGCGACGTCGAAAAGAATAATGGAACATATGCTTTAGACACTGCTCATCAAATCCTGAATGATACCAAGCTTAGAGATTCAGAATTGAATATTGTCAATCCCGCAGAATATTTGTATACGAGAGCTGGAAATAGTCACTTGCCCAGTGGTGTGTTAAAGGACGAGCATCTCTCCCCGTTAACCAAGTGGACACAAGGAGAGATATTCAAACACCAAAATCCCGAAAACTGCCACAATTCTCGCTTTTTGGTCACTGAAGGATGGTCAGGAGGGCTTGGATCAGAGATGCACGTCATGGGGTCACATTTAGCTTACGCTATGCAAAATAACTATGTTTTGTTATGGGGTAACGATTCTTGCCATCGTTTTGTCGATAAAGACAATTGCACTCGTGGGTGTGCGTGCATTTACAGGGAGTTGTCAAGGTGTTCTACGGACCCTAGCTTTCAATTAAACTTAAAACAATGGGAGGCAGTTAACCACTGGGACTTCAGATGGATTATTCCTGATGTATTTCAAAATGCTATGCGACTAAAATATCCCAGTATTACTGCGGATGAAATGCGATATTGGTGGAGAGGTCAGAGTGTGGGTTTTTTGATGCGATTTAATGACGTTACAGTCAGTGAAGTATCTAGCATGAGAATGGAAAAGGGACTTAACTACATGACTGGAGGGGGTTCAGCTCCTTTCCCGCTTCCGCCTGGAGTAGTGAACGCACACATTCGGCATGGAGACAAACATATGGAAATGGCCCTTGTGCCTTCTGAAAATTATGTGAAGGCGTTTACCTCGATGATTCAAAATATGCCAAATTCCTTTTCTAGAGTGTTATTTGTTTCTACAGATGATGAAAAAGCGATTGAAACATGTAAACAGCTAACGGAGAACATGAAAATGACGTTTATTTACACAAGATTATCGCGCATGGAGGGTGGTCATGACGTGAGTACGTGGGATAATACACAAGCAGGAAGACAACGTAGGTTGGTTATTGGGCATTTACTTCAACTTCTCATGGCTCTTGAGGCGGATGCATGGATAGGAACAAGGGGGAGTAATATCAATAGGCTTATTGATGAACTGCGATGCGTGTGGGTTGATAAGTGCAAAAACACTTATGTTGAGGTGGGAGGAACTTATGACGGTACATATGACTGGTGATTGTTTCCACTCCACACAGTGATGTTGTCGTCTTTGTAAATAAGATCAACATGTGGGCCATTTCGCCTGGAAATGATGCTTGCATAAGAGATCAGCCCATGGTCATATTCCACGCCGTCCAAGTTCACATTGTATTCTTTGTCTTGATTCCGATCGGTGTGTCCAGCACTGTTTCCATCTTCAACTGTTTGGTGCAAGGCTAAAACAGTTTCAGAGAGATCAACAAGGGTGTGATGGTGGTGTGCCCAGTTCACAAGTGCGTTATCGTATCCCCTTCTTCCAATTACGTAAGGTGGCAAATCTTTCCAATCAAGTCCGTATCTACTCAGTATGAAGTAATCTTGAGCATTATCCGTAAAAGGCTCAGATTGGACGTGTGCAATCATATGAGTGGATAGTGGCCCTCGTACGTCGTAATTACTTCGTTTCCCTACTGCTAAAAATGGTTTATTGGCATTCTTTTGCCATTGGTCTAGGGTTTGAAGCGTCATTATTAGCCCATCGTTAAACATGATATCTGCGTTGGCATACCCTATAAACGGCACTTCTGGGGGGCACATGGTGTCTACATCGTGAAGTATCGAGCCAAACAATGGTGTTCCGTATGCGTTATGTGAAACGTTGTATATAAAATCCGTGTTTCCAGACTCTATCCACGCTTTGATTCCCGCGGCTATGGAGGAGTTATCCAGGAACGCGCGAATACCATGGTTCAAATCGCGATACATGTGTGCTGTATTGGAATTTGAATATTCTTTCGACGGACAATCAGAGTTCATAAACGTTATACCAATACACAGTTTAATTGATTTGGGGGGTATATGGCGTGGTAATCCGTTCGAGCTAACACTTTGGGGGGGCAGATTTGCAGTCACATTGATCGCCTTTTTGTTAAATGCTTTAGAGGGTTTGCGCCACACGCGGTGAACAGAAAAAGTGTTGAACGTCTCCAATTGAAAGTATGTCACTAATACAACTAAGAATATGATCAAGCACGTGAAGTATTTTGTTTTCATGTATGACTGAGCGCTCAACACAAACTATTCATTATATTAAATACATACAAATATGCAAATGGCTCAAAACACTATATAAGGCTTAAAACAAGCCCAATGATACAACAAATGATAGCAACCATGCCCCCCGCTGCCCCGCACGCCGGCGCGCTCCTCTTCACTGCGTCTCTGCAGTCTGCGTTTGTGCCCTTTCGCGATCGTGGCAAAAGGCCGTTTCTCTCCCGCGATCATCACAGAAGGCCTTTTCTCTCCCGCTCGACAACTGTGGCTACTTCGATGGGCGGCGACGAGTTGTCATGGGGGGACCCATGGGTGCACGCGCTTCTGTTTTTGATGGCTGTCCCGTCCGCGTTTGTGCCCGTTCCCGACAGGAGCAGCAAGCCTGCGGTTCTTCCGCGCCCGGTCTTATTCGCCGCGCAGTTGGGGGACGACGATTGGTCTATGGGCGACATCTGGGAAAGGATCGAGTGGCTAAGGCGGCGGATCGACGAGAACAAGCTAGAGATGCTGGACGTGATCGAGCGGCAGAAGCGGGCGGAGAGCGGGCGGGTCGGGGACGGGTCGTACGAGTCTCTTGAGGGCAAGTTCAATGAGCTGGTAAAGCAGGGCGACAAGCTCACCGAGGAGCTGGTGCGCCTCATCGCGATCGCAGTGAGGCAGCGCCTGAGGGGCGGGGTGAGATGACAGAAAGGCTCGACTGGCTAGGCCTCCAGATTGGGGCGCTTAGGCCGGATCGAACACCCCCATGTACGGGGCGAGGCACTCAAAGTCGACCCTCTTACGGGTCGACCTGCGTCATGTACGGGGCACGGCACTCATAGTCGACGAAGTGGAGGAAGGCAGTGTAGTTGCCGATTTTCCACGCGTCCGCGAGCTGGACGTTGCAGGGCGCGTCGTGGTTGCGAATCGGGGAGAGAATGCGATGGTGCAACTCCACTGCGAGCTTCATGTGAAAGTACCCCTTGCACTTGCTCGCGGAGACAATGGGGTGGAGTTCCCCCAGTGTCTTGCCCATCGGGCCCGCCTTGACATCCGGGAATGGGTCGGTGGCGACGATGTGTTCGAAGTATGTCTTTCCCAGTTCCAACAAGTGGTACGTGAGATGGCTGTTGACGTAATCAATCTCAGTGTTGCTTCTCTGAATTTCGCGTGCGATATTGTCCGGGTTCCAATTATAGAGGCGCGTGACGTCCTTGAACTGATCGGAATCTGGCTTAAACCAACCGCGGAACGCGGAGAGGTTCTCGTAAAAATGAAGCGGGGTCGGATCAACGTCATTTTTAAAGATAAAATGGTAGAAATCGTTTTTATGGCCATATTTCTCATTGAGATAGTCGAGGTACAAGTCGAACGACTCCTCGCGCGACAACCTCGGGTCCTGGATACTGGCGATGGTAGCTTCGATGGATGACATGCCCTTTAACCTCCAACTGCGATGCGTGGAAGCTGGCGAACTCTTAAGCGTCGCTTTAATACGGGACACACACTCGGAAAATTCGCGGTGCCTGCGTGTCCCGCCGCGGGTGCGGATATATAAACTTGCAAAATTTGCGTGCGCCGAAATGGCGAGCTCGCCCGCGCTCTTTTTTGTTCCGTTCGGGGTGAGCCTGCTAGTGCTTTGCATGTTGGAGAGGGTGCTGCACGTTTTTTTGAGGATGTTTGCGCCCGCGGGCGGAGGGAAGGACGACGGGCTTCGGGGGCAGCTGGTGATTGGGAGCGCGGTGAACCTTGCCGCGTCCACCGCGAGCGGGGTAGCCTCGATATTCGTGAGGAGCCTCTACGCGATCGGGTGGATTGCGCTGTGGTTCCTGGTCCTGTTCTGCCTGACGTCTGCGTGGCACGTGGTGTACGAGGAGCACCCCCAGGTGGTGATCCGAATGGTGGAGTACTACAACGCGCGCGTGGGCCCATTCGTGCACGCGTACCTGGTGCTGCCGCTGGACCTGCTGAACCTCCTTTTCAAGGGGCTGGTACCTGTGTACAACGGGCTGTTGTGGGTGGGCAGGACGCTGTGGAGGCAGGGGCTCCTCCCGATCCTGTGGGACCAGGTCGAGGTTTTGATGGAGGGTGGTGTGGTTCTGCTGAACCTGGGCAGGCACTTCACGGGGTCTCTGGTGGCGTTTGTGCAGGGGCTGTGGTCTTGCAACCTGGACGCGTGCGTGCTGGAGCAGCCTCCCGTGCTGGACATGATGTCTCCCATGGGGGACGTGAGGATGCTCGCGGTGCTCGGGGGCAGGCTCGGGGGGTCCGTGTGCTCGCTTTTGGCGGTGCCGATCGACCTCCTGCTGTACCCGCTGCTCGACGCGAACCTGGCGCAGGGTGTGCACCACGGGGTGAATGCCGGGGCGCAACTGCTGATTCACGTTCCCAGGGCGACGAAAAGACGGTGCGAGCTGTACGGGTTCAGCGGGGGCGCGCAAGACGTCCTGATGTGCACCCCCGACCTTGAGCCCGTGTTCACCCACTCTGTGGCGGCGGTGAGGGCGTTCGGGGTTTTGATCGACAACTGGATCGGCTTGGCTGCGGCGATGGCGGGGCAGACCCTGTCGAGCGCCGGCTCTTCTGCAGAGAAGCTCGTCGGGGGCGGCGGCAGGAGGAGGCTGCTGGGGGTAGAGAGCGCGTCGTGCACCACTGCCTCTCGCGCGCTGTCCCCCGAGACGTTCCGCGCGGGGGGCTTGCTTGGCGGCGCAATGACGGTGGTGGGGCTGACGGACTGGCTGATGGCCGCGACGAACGGGAGCATGGCGTACTTCTACGGGCAGCTGAACTCGGACGCGGCGCCGAGGGTTTGGGCTGACGGGAACGTGGACGTGGGGATGGGCGTGGCGGCCGTGGCGTTCAGCGACGTCGGGGAGCTCGACGTGAGCACGCTGTCGCAGGGGAGGCGCCCGGGGTCTCGGCAGACCACGACGCTCATGGGGTGCCGGTGCGAGGACGGCGCGAGTGGGGGCATCAGGGTGCGCTGCCAGTTTGCGCCGCTCTCGAGCAGCACTGTGCCTGCGTCGGAGAGGGGCATGGACGTGTGGTTTCAGGACCAGGTGTGGGCGTCGAGGCTTACGTGCGCGAGCGTCGAGATCAGCGTGCGTAGCGTGAGGTGGCCCGTGCGGAGGTACGAGGGCAAGACGGTGGCGTTTGGGGCGGAGACAGTGGACCTGCCGACGACCGACTGCCTGAGCCGGGGAACGTGCGAGAGCGTGGACGCGACGATCTGGCTGGTTCCGCGGTGCGACCTACTGCCCGCGGAGCAGTGCTCGGACGCGGCGGTGGGGACTTCGTGCTTCCCGTTCTGCATGGCGGCGCGGGTGTCCGGGAGCCGCAATGCGAACCCAGTGTTTGCGAATGCGGACACCTGGAGGTCCGGGAGGCAGGTGCTGATGCGGGACTGCGCGAGGCAGGAGCAGGCGCCGGCCGCGGCGTACGACAGCTTCTTCTTGAGGGAGGGCGGGGGCGGGACGACGCTGAGCTACGGGCAGACCACGCTGTCTGGGGCGACCGGGGGCGCGCAGCTGTTTGTGCGGGGGGACGGCTCGACGTGCGGGCCTGGGGTGAACATGGCGAGCTGGGTCCCCAAGCCGGCGGACAACAGCGGTTCACAGCCGTCGTATGTGCGGCGCAAGGGGCAGCCGTTTGCGATAGCGGGGGACGCAATCCTGCTGGAGCTGCCTCAGGGTGACGGGGGCGCGCTTGTGGAGGTGGACAGGCTGACCGGGAACCAGCGGGACGAGTACACGCTCGCGAAGGGCGGGTGGGAGAACCTGCCCGCGGCGCCCAAGCGGCTGGTGCCGATCTCCGAGCTGAGAAAGGAGGACGTGAGCGGCCGGCTGGTGGTCCCCCTGGACTACGTGGCGACGCGAGTGCTGGCGACGAGCAGCCGAAATTACGTTTTTTACGCAGTGAACCCCGACCTGCAGGTGTTTGAGGCGTACCTGGACTACTGCAGAGACAAGACGGGGCTTCCCCGGCTGCAGCTCATGGCGCTGTCGAGCTACGGCCCCCTGCGCGTGTACCGCGTGCGGGCCTACTGCCAGGAGAACTGCATGTCGCCCAGGGAGGTCCTGAGCGCGCAGTACACGTTCGACGGCTTCTCGAATGGGACGTTTACGGCCGAGTCCTTTCCGCAAGACTGCGGTCGAGTGTACAACGCGTCCATCGACGGGCTGGAGTACGTCAACGAGCAGAACATCGCCGTGGTCGTGCAGGTGGCTGATCGGTCCTACGACGTGTCCGCGCGGAGGGGGGTGAACTCGACGTACCAGACTTACTGGCTGAACCCCAGGACCATGGAGGTGCGCGGCGACAGCATGTGGCCGATCAGGGAGGCGGTGGCGGCGTCGCTGACGGCCTCTCTGCCGTGCGGGGTTGGGGACGGCGTGCCGCACTTGGGGACGCTCGGGGCGGAGGTGCTGGCTGCAGGGATCCACGCGGCCAAGGCAGCGGTGGGCGGGGCTGTGAGCGCCCCCGGGCTGGTGGCGATGTGGAGGGGGGGTGGTGCCTGCCCGCTGGAAAGCCGGGGGCACAGTGTTTTGGAGACGTGCGGGGAGGATGCTTTCAGCCTGGTGGACTTTTTCGACAGCCTGGACGACGCGACGGGCGTGTTCTGGGGGATTCCAGTATGGGTGTCGGACCAACTTAACCAGGGCAAGGTGGTGGAGTACTCGCCCGTGGGTGACCTGCTGCAAGGGCTCGGGGTGTACGGGCGGGGCACGGTGGGCGTAACGGATATGGCGCAGGGCGGGGGCGTGATGAGCCTGCTGAACACCCCTTTGCCTGAACAGATTGCTGGAGTGTGGGCGCTGATGAGGCAGCCCGGGTCCCCCGCGGGTGCCGCCAAGATTGCGGCAGGGGCGTCGTCGTGGGCGAGGTACTCTGCGAGGTACTTCGCCAAGTTGGCGGTGGACGTGAGTAAGGTTGTGCTGGTGAGCGCGGGGGCCGTGGACGTCGCCGAGCTGTGGCGGAAGATGGTCGGGGCTCTGTACGACCTGCGCCCGTACTACAAGTCCAGCGTGACGGACCGAGCTTACAGCGCGTGCCTCGGACTGGAGATCATGCTGGGAGGGGCCAACCCTTGGGGCCGCCTGGTGTATCAGGGGTGCAAGGGGTCCGCTGCGATTTTGGAGGGCGCAATGGACCTGGTGATCCACATCTTCGTGGACGCGCCGATGGTCAAGTGCGTGTGCAGGGACTCAGCGACGCACAGCGTGGGCAAGTACGCGCGGGAGTACTGCGCGCCCAATATTCCTGTGACGCTCCGCCCCGTGCTGCTGGGAATGATAGCAGCGGCGGAGTCTGGAGGGCTGTCGGACAACTTGCTGTGCCCTGCGGTGATTGACTTCACGAGGCGGCAGCTCAGCGGGTCCATGGAGCCGTTTTTCTCGAGCACTTACGCTATGCTGGACGCTCTGGGCGACTCCGTGGACTACGCGCTGATCGGTTTTGATGAAGACGCGGGGCAGTGCATGAACTTTCGCCAGGATCCGCAGGTGGTGGTGCTCATGCCAGAGCCTGTCGACTACTTTCACGCTTGCGGGAGGACGAGCTCGTGCCAGACAAAGTGCTCCGGGACGTGGGCAGCGTTCAGGGAAGAGGTATCCAAGCGGGATTCCTCGTCGCTTTTGCGGGTGTTGACAGTGGAGCAGAACGTCGAGAGCCTTTTCTTCCCCACTGCGGAGGTGGACATGGTGGCCCCTGGGAAGGTGGTTGCGCTGACGGAGCCTCGAACGTGCGGCGTGGCTGCGGGCTGCCGGACTGAAGCCGAGGGATGCGTGGCTGCCGCGTTTGCTGTGGGGGGCGAGTCCATCTCCGTGCGGTTCTTCTGCATTCCGAGGAGCCCATCCGCGAGCGTATACGCTTCTGTGCTGGGGTTCGCAAAGAACTGGGAGGCTGGTGAGATGACTGGGGGCACTGTAACTCAGGTGGGGTTTGTGGACTCCGAAGGGGGCGCTCTGGCGGTGATGGTGGGCACAGACTTGATTTATCTCCTTCGGAAGGGGCGGCCAAGTGCGCTTGCGTTGAAGGTGGACCAGATTTTTTCATTGGCGCTGCAGCCGGGGAACCCTGTGCTGCCACTCAGGATTCTCAGCTTCATGCCGGTGGGCGCTAACCTTTTGGTCAACGTGGCGGTGCGAACTAGCGCAATGGGCAAGTACGAGCGCGAGGTCAACACAGTTTTATTGGACCTTTTTGGAGGGACATTTGGCTTTCCAGCGGTAATAAATCCTCCTATGAAGGAGGTGTGGGACGGGTATGCGGTGTCGGAGTACCCTCCTGAGTCCGCGAACAGCTCGGAGGCAACGCTGCTGCTGTGGCCGTCGACCACCACTGGGTCGGTGCGTCGCCTGAAGCTGCGCATGGGGGTGGGGACGGCGCAAATCGCATCTCTGGAGCCGTACAGCCAGGGGGGGTCTCTTGCAGCCAAGGCCTCATTGATGCCAAGAAACTTGGTGCTGAGCAAGATCCTGAGAGTGAAGAGCGGGTACTTGGGGATACTTGCCTCGTCTGGCAACACCTACGGCTGGCTGCAAATGCTGAGGCTGTCTGGATCGAATTTGGCGCTGAGCGGGGCGTCACTGGGCAGCTCGCAGACGGTGAGCGCGACAGTGTCGCTGGTGACAGGCTGCGACGGTCTGGACTGCCGCGGGTGTCCCGACCTGAAGCTCCGCTCCCTGTGCTCTGCGTTCCAGAGCTGCGCGGTGTTCCGGTGCGTCGGGACGCCGGTGAATCTGAAGAGGCCTCTGTGCGGGGTCGGGCAGGCGCTGCGGTCGAGCGGGATGCTCGGAGTGGAGATGGTGCACGGCGGTTGGCTGATGTTTGTGGACGTGTTTATGATTTTGCTGCAGCTCAGCACGCAGAGAAACGTGCCTGGCGTGGAGGTATCGTTTCCCGAGGACGCGTTTCTGGGGAACTTGTGCGCTGCAAAGGACCTTTCGGCGGAGTTTTTCAGCATTTTGACGTCGACCGTGAACAGCGCACTTCAGCTTGCGCAAACTCCACCCCCACTGATGCAGTCTGCGTCGAGGGTGGACTCAGCCGCAAACACCCTTTTGAGCATGTCAACTGCTGCAGTGACTGGAATGCTGCACCAGGTGGCGCTGGCCCCGATGTACGCGCTCGCTGTGGGGCACAAGGTGGTCATGTGCAAGGTGAGCGGTATGCTGGCTTTGACATCAGCTGCGGAATTTCACGTGACTCTCCACTCGGCGAGATTTGCGGGGACTGATGCTATTGGCGGCGCGTGCATGACTATGGGTGCAGAAGTCAAGTCGATGCAGACCGGGGACTCCTCTGCGCTGACTAGCGTGGGGGGGGCCGCTGCCGAGATGCTGTCCAACTCTGGTGGGCAGAGGATCGTCATGTCAATGTTAGAACCCGTGATGCACGTTGTGGACGGGGCTCTTGCGTATGCTATCGGCGCTGTGGGAAAGTTTGCTGATGTCTTGCAGACGTTTGATATGCAGCACTGCGTGATGCCTGACGTGACCTTGAAGAGAGCGGCGCAGTGCGCTTGTGGAGACCAGGCGCTGGCGATTTCGGCTGCTAGGAGGACTGAAAGGGGAATGTGGTGCAGCGGGGCGCTGTCTCTGGTGGACTCTAGCAATCGCGTTCGGGTAGTGTGGAACCCGTACACGTACCAGGAGCTGCAGGACAGGCTGGCGGGGACCATGGACGCGTTCCTGGAGGAGGCGGGGTCCGACGCGTCAGCTTCCGCGCCCAACGACGAGGTTTTCGCAAGGCAGGGGGTGTCGATCATCGCGGTTCTGACGCGGTGCAGGCAAAACTACGTGAACGGGCAGTGGGACCCAGCGGCGTACGTTGCGTACGACCAATATGCACTTGACAGGGAGGTTACTTCCGTGACGCCCGCGCCGACCGCGGCGGATCCGGGAGATGGCGCCGGCGCGTGCCTGCTCGAGAGTGCGGCCAAGGGAGCGGGCAACGGGGCGTGCCTGAGCGCATTTTTGAAGGCGAGAGGTGAGGTGGAGGCCACGTACTGGGCATACGAGCAGAGCAACGCGACGGCAGCGCACCTCGTGGACGCTTGCATGGTGTTTTCGGGGCCAGCAGAGAACGTCGGGGTTCCTGCCTCGGTGCGCAAGGTGTTTCGGGAGTGCCTCTCTGGGTACGCCACGACAAGCAGCAAGTGCGACTTGTCGGGGTTCGTGTGGTCTCCCGCGTCGTCCAATGATGTTCCCGTGGCGGCCAGGCACGTGATCAAGTCGACGGAGGCTGCGACCGTGGATGCCGTCGGCCAGCGGATGCGAGCAGCGAGCGACCTGGTGATGGGGGAGCTGGACAAGCTCGCAGAGTACAACAACGCGGAGCTGGAGGCGGCTGTGTTCAGCGCGGAGGGCGACGTGGTGCACCAGCTCATGGACTGCGTATTCATGGGTCCCTTTGCTAGGGTAGATTACTGGCCCGCGCCTAGGTGCAACGAGAGCGAGACCCCGGACTGCCTGGTGGGCCCGTACTGGTCTCGTGACGCCGGAAGGGGCGCGACGCGGAACATCGACCTGGACGAATGCCCCGCGGACGACACGCTGCCGTTCACGTGCGGGAGTCCGACTCGGCGCGCGATGATCCGGGACTTTGTCAAGAGGTATCTTCAGGGCGGGCAGAGCGGGAGTGAGATGCTCGTGACGCTGATTCAAGGGTGGCTGTCGGATCAACGCGAGCTGTGGCGGAATGCTTCCAAATTTGGGTGCGATTGCCCTGCCGGAAACGGCTCGAATTCAACCACCAATGACGTGAGGTGCTGCCGTGCGGACGGCGCGGGCGGTTATCTCCCTGCTTTACTGTCGCGGCTGCCTCTGAATCTTCCAACGAAGGGGGTCATGAACGCTATTGAGAAGCGGGTTCAGTACTTTTACGCCGAGGCGATGCGGGATCCTGGTCCCTGGATGACTGAATTGAGCAGCGACGAGCTTTCAAAGTACGACTGGGCGGCGTCTACTGGTGCGCACAGGGTGGAGACAGACGCGCGGTATGACGTGACCAAGCCGACGCGCTCGTACACGAAGGCGGAGGCGATGAGTCCTCCGATGAGCTACGACAATCAAGGGCTGTGGCAGACTTGTCACGCAGCGCTCAAGCAGGTGATGTTCACTTTGCCCTTGGGGGACGAAGGTCAGCTGCGAGACGCGGTGCCGGACTTTCCTGGAGGAGGCCCCGAAGCGATCGCTGCTCACGTGAAACTGCTTGTGCAGTCTGCTTACGAGGCGAGCCCGCTGTTCTGGCACTACCAGCCGCGCCACCACCCGAGCGAGTCGCGTATGTGCGAGGAAGAGCAGGGGGGGAACTTGCCTGAAAACGGGGAGATTCACTTTGGAGACTACAGGGTGAACGGAAATCTGATTCTGGACGGACAGAGGCTCAAGGCAGTGCGGTCTCTCGGATTCGACGCCGCTCCAATCGGGGCGTGGAACCACTCGTGCTTTTGCGGGTGGCGCAAGACCACCGCGGGAATGTGCGTAGTGCCCGCGGGGGCATGCGAAAAGGTCCCCGGGGCCAGCGAATGCCTCTACAAGCTTGAGACACAGGACGTGCGCGCGCTAGAGCTGGCATACACAGCGAGTGGCGGCGGGTGGCCCTGCCCGCTACTGGCGCTGTCAGAGCACTTGGGGTTCTTGGACCCTGCAGCCACTGAGATGTGGCTTCGCGGCGCGGTGAACCTGACCACGTCTGGCGAATTTGTGCTGAGGTATGGTCCTGGCGGCCTCAAGGTCGGCAACGCACCCGTCAGGGATGGGGCCACAATGGAGCTTGGCCTTGGCGCAGACTTCGTGCGGGGAGACCTAGGGGAGGCCTTGCTGCAGTACCTGACTCCCGTCGCGAGGAAAGTGGACCCAGGATTGGCGGTGCTGTCGGGGTGCAGGGCGCATCTGCGGTCGACCAACTCGCTGCTGGACGAGTTTGTGGACGGCTTATTTCCCATGGCGCAAGGGGTGGCAGAGTCCGGGGTGGGGTCATACTGCCTGCGATTTGCTATCGAGATGGCGCGGCTGAGGGCGCTCGAGCTGATTCCCGGGGTCGAGCGGGCGCGCCTTGTGCGCCAAAAGGACACGATGGCGGCGTGGAGGAAGCGCTGCGGAGTGCAGGTTCAGCTTGTGGGGATGTGCAGCGCGTTGGATTTGTACAAGTCGATGGGATCAATGACCGCAAGCTGCACACAGGGGTGGAAGATGGAATCTATGCAGTCCTCTGCCGGAATGTACACGACCCCTGAGTGCCTGCTGAGCATCAATGGGGTCTTCTATGACCCATGCGATTGCAACCCTGACTGGTGCATCAGCGTCAGCGTGCCCGTGATACTCACGAGAGAGCAGGTCGAGGGCAATCCAGCTTGCAGGTTGCGCTTCGACCCCCGAACTGTGGTGCGCTCAGCGGAGTTGGGTTGGTGGGGACTGGACGAAGTGGACCCTGCAGCTGCCGCGTCCAATGCGTGGCTGGAGAATTCGTGGAATTTGCTGGATTTGGAAGGGTTGAAGGACGGGCTATTGGCGCGCGGAGGCGTGGGCAACGTGCATCCTGGCGCAAATTGGGCGTCAGCGGAGGGGTTTATGAACGAGACTGGGCTTTTCTGCGACATGATCGCGGATTACTGGCCGGAGGACGCGATGTTTCCTGTGGGGTATCACGTGAGCGTGCCGTGCGACAAGGACGAGGCGGGTTATCGGTCGTTCGACAATGTATTTGCTGTGGAATACGCGGACGATGGGTCGCCCAGGATGGTTTACATGGAGGACCAAACGAGGGACGGTGACTTGGTGGACTCCCACATGGGTGCCGGCGGTCTGTGCCGCGGTACCAACTTTGGGTTTGACATGTACGAGACAAACACGATGCGAGCGTGCACTCGTACATTCCAAGGGGAGGACGTGGATGTGCACGTCCCAAAGGGTCCAAACGATCCCGGAAAACTGGGCCTGCCGCGCTGCAGCGCGTCGAGCACGGAGTTACCGTGGGCAGATGAGCGGTATTATGACTACTACGACGCAGCGTTTTACTCTGTGGGCACTGTTCCTAATCTGCCGTCGGCGGAAGCCAAGTTTTACCCCGAGACCGCTGACAGGTACATGCGATTGGGTCCACAGCACGATATGGAGGGTGGGGTGGGGTGGGGTGAGTCCTGCCAAGATTTTGAGATACCAGACTGCGAGGGCACTTGGAAGTGTCCTGACGGGTTTGTATGCCGGGGCGGCGGAGTTTGCCAACATCAATCCGTGGAGTGCACGCGTCACGATGAGTGCGCAGCAGATAAGATGTGCTCGGGGGTGGGAACGTGCGTGACACCCAAAGTCACTGTGGAAAATCAAATGGACGCCAATGTGAGCTTCAGGGCACACACGGCGGACTGCGCGGGGGAGTCGTTCAGTATGCGTGGAGCGTCACATTGGGGGTATGTGCCCGACCTTTTGGAGGCACATGGAATGTGCTCATATAGGCACTGGCAGGAGTATCTGTACACCTTGGGTCACTGCAACTGTTCGGGGGGCGGATCAAATAGCGATTCATGTCTCATGAATGCCTCACAGTGTCCTTACTACACCTTTTCAAAGCAGCAAGACAGCAATATGTGGTGGAATCCTGTCGACAGATACCCATCGCGGCTGAAGATTCTGCCCACAACATGCGACAGAGACTACGAGCGGTTTTCCCTCGGCGGGAGGGAGATGCAATCTTGTGTGCCGGGTAAGGCCAAGGTGAAGCTGATGGGACCCGACAGGGCTTTCAGGAAGTTCGCAGAGCGCGACAGCATGTGGAAGTTATACGACGGGGACACCAAGGCTGTCCCGGTGCGGCTCATGCCATTTCGCGCGGCCTCCACGTACGGATTTTTGGGGTACGCGTCTGAGCCGTCCATCAAAAGCTGCACATCGGTGCAGCAGTGCTACATTGATGACTTTACTAAAAACGGTGTCGTGTCTATGTTGGAAGGAAGGGTGAGGAGGCCGAATCGCAGGCTCTTGGATGGGTCGCTCTATAATCCCGACCACACGTTTCGGTGTGGTGTGATTGGTTTTTTCAATGACACCACGGGGATGTGCCACGTCGACCGAAAGCTCTTTCCGCTCTATCACCTGATGTGCTTTGGGACGAATGGGGTTGACAACTGCCTCTCTAGCATGGGTATCTCGCAAAACGAACTTGCCAGCAGGTGCATGCAGGTGATGGATCCCTATCCGCAGGAGTACAATATCATACACGATGTGAATGTGCCTGCACTCGCTGCGTTGTTTACCCTGTTCAAGTCGCCGTCGACGTTGCAAGGGCACATGGATACGCTCAAGTGCATGAACTACATCTATGGATCTATTTCGAAGCCCCCGTTTGAGTCGAAGGGGCTGTACTTGCCATTTACATTTACAGTATACGAGGTGCCATTCCCCTGGTTTTACCAGTGCATGGTAGGGGCACAAAAATTTCCAGAGACCCAGAGTTTCAACATTCTCATCTACAGATGCCCGACATATGAGAGTCGCGTTACCCTGTCTGCATTTCAGCAGAGTCTGCAGGGGTCTATCGACTTTTCGAGTTACATTTTTAAAGTGCGGGCTGGGTACAACGAGACCTCTCTGTTGGCTTCATTGGCGCAGCAGAGACAGGTAGCGGAGGCAACGTGGAAGGAGGCTGTGGAGGAGCTAAGGGCTCTTTTGTTTCCGAAGGAAAATTCTTCGTCCGTTGACAGGACATACCCAATGTGCTACACTGAGAAGCGGTACGACCTACCCAACTCAAACTTCAACAAGCTCAGGCTGATCGAGACTTTTGAAAGACAATCGTGCTCTAGCAATGTGCGTGGTGAGTATCTCACGAGGTACAGGAACGAGATGAACAATCCTCCTGGGCTAAACCTGATGAATATCATAGATGAGCTCACCGTCAACACAGGGGAACTGAGCATTCAAACCCCGAACACCAAGCCACTCCTCACAGGAAGAATCCGCGATTTTGGTCTGTCTCAGCTATTGTCCAAGGCCACCACGTCAAAACTACTGGCGTCATCTGCCCCTGTGAGGTACGACTGGGGCATGCCATCTCTGGATTCCAGCGAGTACAAGGGTGCAAAGCAGCAGTGGAAGCAGACTCAGGGGTACCTGCCAATGACGGTGGACTTGGCTAATCCAGCTCCGACTGGGTGCCCCGAGAATAGAGTGTACATCTACAAGGGTAATCCTAAATTTGAGATGTATGACTCAGACCAAATGGCAGGGTTCAAAAATTCGTGGGTGGATGCCTGCCCACTTTACACAACTGGGAAATTCGGGTGCCACTACGCCGAGGTTACCATCAACAGCGAGGTTATCGCGTGCAAAGGGAGCGATCCAGACGTGGAGGCGTCGTTTGACGAATACACAGATGCTCTGTACCAGGAGGTCAGGCGAAGGTACGAAAACAAAATGCAGAGCCGCGGCCTTGCGCCGATAGAACCAGAAAATGTGGCATTTTTCGAGGAAGAGTCTGCGCTGGGGTTTGGAGAGTTTTCGTTCAATCTCTCGCGCGTGTCGAGATACATGAATAACATCGATCCAGATCCGAAGACCCCGATTATGTGCACCGCGGGTAATCAGACTATAGACTACAACGAGTGCACCGACAGCAACTTTAAGGCTTTGCGAGACCACGTCCGGGACAAGTATGTTAAGGACGCTGGTGTGGTGGTACCAGTGAATTTTCAGCTCGACTGGGAGGTAAGCAAGGGGATGATGGCGGGTGGGAGCATCTTCAGCTTTTCCAGTGTGCCTCGAAATGTTTCAAAGCAGTACATGGGGAGGTTGTTTGACGAGGAGCTCGTGTGCCAGGCTGCGAGGCTTTCGCACACGCAGCGACTTTGCTCATTTAGCTCGAGTGGGTCCCTCGCTACTGGGCGATCTGTTTCGCCGTGGATGAGCGGGTGGTGGAACCCGTACGACAAGTGTGACGTGCAGCCCATGGACGCGGACAGCGGAAATCAGGAGAAGATCAATGTGGAGTGCCACATGGTAAGTTTCTGCCCTCCCGAGAGCGGCTTGGACCCCAAGGTGGCGTACTATCGCGATATGCCGTACAATTTAGAGTGCATTCGGCGAAATGAGGAGCTTACGTCGCACCTTAATGTGGACGCTTCGTCCGACTACAACCTGTGCAGGCACTTGCTGGTAGAGGACCCTGTGTGCATGCACAAGCAGGGGATGCTGGGGGGCACCGACGGAATGCCCATGGAGGACTCAAATGTAAGCAGGGACCTGTACGCACTGCACGAATTTACCAAGTTTCCCGAAGGAGACGGCGCGGCATTCGGGAACGTGCTATTGGCGGGCAAGAGCTCAGATTACGGCTTCGTGCGGATTCCACTCGCGCACATCGGAGGCCACCACCTCGGGATGGTGGTCGTCAATGGCAGCTTGCGTGTATCGCGGCTTCCTTTGAAGCCTGTCGATGAGGCCCAGAGGATGAGCAGTTGGGATACAAAGACCGTTTCAGAGTGGGTAGAGGGTTGGTCAGCGTCACTGGACGCGGACGGGGAGGGTTACAGGACGAGTGTGCGCAATGTGGGGTTCGTGCTGGGCCTTGACGCAGAGGGGGCGCCCAGATTCGGCTGGAGTTGCCCTCTGAAGCGGAGGGCTTTTTACGGGGGCAACGTGTCCGGGTTCGGGCCGTCCCTGCCGTCTGCGAGGAGGTCGCGCAGGCTATTCGGTAACATGACTGGGGGCAGATACGCTCACCCAACGCAAGCAAGGGGCGACGGTTCAGGTCAGTTTGGGCGGTATCTGTCGACCAATGGGTTCTGCTTTTGCCCCATGAGCGAGGAAGTGTGGCCTGGAATGTGCAGCGTGAAGACGGAGATGGGAGAGGGGCACAACTGCTCACTTTACAGCACAGTGAAGGCTATCAAGGGAGAGGCGTGGGGGTGGTCCCACACATTTCGCCCAAAGACAGCACAGAATGAGTTCAAGACGTGTGGCGTGCAGGTTGACTGGCCATTTGTGCGAGGGACGCTCAGGGACGGCGGAACGCTTCTCGATACAGATGTGAGCACTTCCGCGTGGGCTGAGGCTTCGGACATGGAGGCGCGCAGGTGTCACGTCCTGGATCGCATCCCAGACTTTGCGTATGTGTACGCGAGCAAATTGGAGCTCAAACCCAGTGGCTTCACCACTCTGGACAGGGGGGTGTGCCACACGGGAAGGGTGCAGGGCAAGGCGCGAGGTGAGGGGGTCAGGTGTGTGCGGACGAGCAAGAACAGCCTCACGTCCACTCTAAAATGCGTAAACAATAGCCAATTTACCGTCGAGAGGAGGCGCTCAGCGCTGCCAGACGAGATGGCAAATCGGGCTAAATTTTCCAGAAGGGCCTGCTCGCGCTGCAGCCCACCTCCGAAATTCAGAACGCGAGGCGGGCGGGACATCAAGGCAGAGAGCAGCTTCGGGGTGCCGTATCGAGCGTCAGCGGAGCGCGTTCTGGCGCAGGACCTTCGAGAGGCGCTGTGCGGTGCTGCCGCAAACCGCAGCGAGTGCGTGCGAATGCTCGTGAATGAGTCCGCGTGGGTGCCCGGGGAGTTTCTGCGGACATATTTGCGGAATCCCGCTGGGTTGTTCAAGCCCGGCGTGGTTTCATTGCGTGACGCGCTGAACGTGTCGCTCTCGTACCTTCCACGGCCGCATGATCAGCCCGACGATAGCGCATTGTGGGCGCGTCAATGGGTTTACTGCCCGTCGAAAGAGGCTCTTAAGACTGGGCGGGGCTGCAATGGATCGATATCAAAAGAACGGTGGAGGAAAGACAAGGTGAAGTCTTGCTACGCGACGCTAGAGGGCGCACTTAAAGGGGCTGCCGATCCTATGGCGCGGACGGAGGTGTGCGAGCTCGACAGTCGACTTACAGGGCTTTGCAAGGCCATCAGAGAGGCTCAGAGCCTCGTGGCGTCTGCCAATTGTCTGGCTAGTGGTAATCACGACTGTGCTCTGCAGGAGTTTGTTTACTCCCCCAGCACATGGGAAACGTCCAACCAAGCGTTTGTGCATCAGACAGTCGAGGAATTTTACAAGAGGTCGGACCCAGAGTGCAGCGCGGGGGGCAGCGACTGCGTCTGCAAAGAGGACGCCACCATTGCGGCGCTCCGCTTGAAGAACGCTGAGTTACTCCGGGAGTGCTCCGCTGTGCCCGTGATGGTGTTTCAGGAAGTCCTGAGAAAGGCCAGGGACTTAGTGTTCCCGCTTTGCCGCTCCATGGCTTACGTTGTGAACATAGGTCTCAACATGGTTCTTACTATGATTCCCTCAATGCACGGGCAGGCATCAAATCAGATCATGAAGGACTTCCTTGACCTCAGGAGCCTCACGTCAGAGACCATGGATCAGCTGTCGGACCTCATTTTCACCATCGCGTTTCAGTCTGGTAGAATGGGGCCATGGCTGCGCAGCGGTATTGTGAACGCGTGCGGTATTGTCAATACTGGGTACGCATACTTTGCCGACTTCTGGTGCAACCTACTAGTTCAGCAGTTTCCGGTGTTCCTTGGCGCACTCAAGTCCATAGCAATGTGGGTGGATGTTGGATTCGAAGTGGTCAACGATATTTTCATGCTTATTATTCGCAAGTTTCTCCCGGAATCAATTATGGACCTCGCCAACCTGGGTTATGTGGAGCATTTTCAGTCTACGCGGTACAAGGACAAGCAGAAGGTTTACGAGGCAAGGCTGCAGGCTGACCTTGGAAATCCAAGCCAGAACAGGCCGTTGAGCGACGCAGAGCGGCAGGCTATAGCGGAAAAGAACCGGAATAACAAGGCTTTGCTGAATTTGGTGGAAGCGAGGGACCGCAATCAAAGAGCCTCATCAAAAAACGTTTTACTCAGCACAGTCAACGTGTTGGGCAGGGCAGGTGAGGTGTTCAACTTCGCCACGATGATCTACGATGCATTTCAGCAGGCTGAGACGGCAAAGATGATCATGGACGCTTTGAAAAACTTCCCCACGCAATTTACGCTGTTCGACTTCGACACGTTTTACATGGCAATTGACGCTCTTCTAGAGTTCATCAACTCCGACTTCACTTGCTACACGATGGACACGCAGAGGGAAGTTCTCAATTGCGAGGTTATGTACATACCCGAGCCTAATTCGAGCGATGTTCGACTTACGTCGCCAAGAGCAACGTCTTGCTGGGCGGAGGCTCAGCATGGGCAGATTGGGGTTAGCACTTTGTACTCGTGCAGTGCAACGAGCACGTGTTGCGCCGACCCTCTAAACTGCGACGACCCGTCGGGTGCCCTCGCGTGCGGAGACTGTCCGCTGCCCCCCGCGGGCGTGAGGACTTTTGGGTGCAACACCATGATTCAAAAGTGTCAATGCGGCCTGCAGTCATACGAGGTGGATCGGTGCGTGGCTCAGAGAGAGTGCGGCCCAAGTTCATCATGCTCTCTACTGACCAGTTTGGATGACGTTTCGTTTGGGTCTCTCAAGAGTTGCACAGACTGTGCGTCTTCACCAATATGTTTGGTGGGTGGAAGTCAGCACTACGGTGAGTGCACCTGCCTGAGCAGCCCCGACGCGCAGGTGGCGCTGTGCGATTCAGGGTCTGGAGCACGCGTGAACCCCGACGCCTCGAAGCTTTGTGGGTACTCAGTTGACTCTGGAGTGTACTTTGCGTGGTCCGAGATATCCCTGGTTCTCTGCGCGAATGCGATATCGCCTGTGTGCGTCGAGGTGGTCGAGGAGTCGGGTGCTAGCATATTCATGCCGGTCGCAACGAAGTTGAGGGGGCTGCAAGTGACTTACGGCGGGAGGCGAAGGTTGCTTGAAGCATCGTCGGGAGGCGACTCCCCACTTCCCCTGCCTAGCATTTTCTCTCCCGGGGATCCAGTGGACGACCTAACCCCTGACACTGTTCACCGCGCTGTGACTGGACTTTCGTGGAATCACTCAAGTGCGCCGTGCTCTACGTTGGCACACGCATATAGAGAGGGCCACCCCCTCGGCCCCCTGGATGAGTCCGCCCTCCACTCGTGCGTCTACTGGAGGGCCGTGGGGCGGCAGGTTATTGAGGAGTTTGAATTGTCAACGATGGCTGGACTTGACACGTTTTTGCTCTCCCCTGATGACCTCTCATCGGCTTTGGGGCAACAAGGGGTGGTCGAGGAGCTCATGAAGAAGCCCCGCGCGCTGCTCACGGCACTTATGTTTTCCCCGTGGCTTAAGCCATTGCGCGCCGTGCTCGCTGTAGCTTCACGGAACGCAAACGTGAGTCGAACCATCAGCGGGTGGGCGAGGGGGCTTTCTCGAATCAAGAATAGGAGAAATGCGGACATTCATTCCCCAGATGCGAGAATGAATGAGTCTGGGCGAGTGAGGGGGCGTCGCCTGATGGGTGTCTTTGAGGACACGGAGGCCGAAATTAGGCTTTCTCCGTTTTACCCCTACGTGAAGGCGCTGGTGGCTAACTTTTCTGCGTCCAAGCTCCCAAATGCATCGTCGACTAGGAGCGGATTTGCAGTGTCACAGACGTGGCTAAGGGAATCATTTGCATGGAAGCCTGTCGTATTTGGAGGGTCCTGTGCAGCTGCCGAGGCACTGGGCGAGTCGATCGGAAAAGTGCTGACAGTGGTCAAGAGCTACTACGAGCACTTTCTCTTGGAAAACGTCAAGAGAGTGGCGTCTAATCGGCTGAGGGACGTTATTCCATCTTTCAAGGCCCCGCCAAACGTGACCTTTCCAGAGGGAATTTCGGTTACATCTGTGAGATCTACGGGAACTGGTGTGTTCGATTGGACCCTGGGTGCCGTCAGAATGTCGCGCGCGGACTTACTCGCATTTTTGTCTGACCCGTGTCCTGGAAGCACATGCGCGGAGGCCAATCGTTGGACCCTGACCTACATGGTGGAGTCATATACTTTCTGCAGTTTCGAGTCGGTGATGTACTGCGGCGCTCACAAGAGGGGGCTGGTGCCGAGTCTGGTCTTTTCTTTGATACTCTTCGCGGTAGCATACTCTATCCTGAGTTACATGGGGCTGTCATTGCTTGGGGCTGCGCTTTTCGCGGCGCTACCCGCGTTTGTGCTCTGGTTCAGCATTGGAGTTGCCCCCAGCTGCTTTCCTATGCTGCCTACGTGCCTGCTTGACGACCTAATCGACGCAATTCGAGGGTATATCCCAGTGGAGGCAGCGGTACCGCGCCTGCTAATACCGGTGAATAGTTCAGATATACCCCTGCGATCGTGCTCGGAGCTGCATTTTACAGGATGGGAAGACCCGCTGGTCTTCGCTCTGTGTGACATGGGCTTCTGCGATGGACTGGACGACGCAAACTACCTCGGTATCGCGAGACTCGACTTTGCTCAGAAGAGGGAGATGTGTCAGTCTGCGGACGCTGACGCGTATCGGCTGTGCTCCACGGTCTCTGCGGCGAGGGCTGTGCCTGTCATCATGGCGCTGTCGGTCGCTTTGGCGCTAGCGTCATCAGCAATTCTCACGCTGTTCACACTCGTAGCGCCGTCTCTGTCTCTCGCCTGGCAGGTGAGCGTCTACAATCACGCAAAAGGCGACGATAATATTAATAATTGACCCTGTAACTTGGGTGATGAGCATGGCTCAACCCGCGCGCAAGCACGATATTTTGCTGCACATACTAGTGGTCTGTACATTTGTCGTGATTTTGTGGGCGTTTCACTCCATCGTTTTTGAAATTGTTAATCCAGGCAGTAGCACAGCGCAACAACGAAAGTTCACGCGAGGGTCTTTATTAAACAACCGATGAAAAAACGCGTCGCGCGATGCAAGTCGAGGAGTATTTCCTAATTTGTCTGATGTTTTTTGCTGCATTTGTGGTTCACTCCATCGCGGTGGCGCGCGCCGGCGACGACCATGCGTGTGCCCCTGCCGAAATAAGAGCAAAACATTTTACGCAAGGGAGGAGTGGGCTTTTAAATGTTAGGATTCAAGGCGGGAGGCTTACATAAGTCGGAGGGAAAAAAACTGTTATTCCTATTAAGGAGTCGGTCCAAACGGCGGAGAATAGCCGTGAGGAGCGGGAAACTCTTGGTAAAAACGTTGAATTATTTCATCATTTGACATTTGTGATGTCAAAAAAAAATTATGCTCGATATGAGGGTTGATGGGTAAACGGAGCTTATCAGGAAGGTGATACATGCCCTGAAACGAAAAAAATTCAAAATGATATGTGACAGAAGCATGGGATTGGGCGAGTGTAAATATATAAAAATACATGGATGTGTCCTGACGACTGATTGTGAACCGTGAGCTCTGCATTAGGCACCGAAAAATTTGCAAAGCCAGGTGCAACAGCAGGGTTCATGGTGCTGCAACAGAATGCCCTGAAGGGCCAGTGTACAAAAAATTAGGTAACGGTTTGTAACGGTTTTTTTAATTTTTGATCCAACGGGCCTGGAAGCGCGCGGAAAAAATCCACAATACGAAAAATTCAATGAAGCGGGGTCGGCGCAGCCAAAACTCTGCGGATAATGACGGTTCTGCGACAGACGGAGCAGAAAAATTTGATGGCGAAGAGAGTGACTCACAAGAATCTTTGCATGGCGATGGCGAACATGTCGAAGAAGGTTTTACTTTGGTAAATTCTGTGCCTCCTCCACCACGCGCCAGGGTTTCAGCGCCCGAAAATGCAGCCGGTAATGCCACGGAAGCAGAAATTTCAGAGATGGCTGATGACATAATGGCAATTTCGGGTAACGAAGTCAGGGAGGGTGATAATGATGACGAGGAAAATTCACGCGGCAGCGCCTCTCCAACGAATTCCCTGTCGGGAATTACTATTGACCGCGGGGCTTTTGTGGATAGAGAATTTCCTGAATATTTTCGAAGGGACGTCGAAAAGGTTTCGCGATTTCTGCGTAATTTGGAGACTCAGAAGTGCGACATACCGGAAAAAACGTACAGGGACAGGCACGCCACGCTCACTGTCCCCCCGCGGCACGTTCGGACGCTCGACGGGGTCGCAAAATGTCTGCAGCTTATTCCTGAGACGAGCATGAGCAAGTACACACAGCCCTACGAAGGATTTCCTTGGGTTTTCATGTCCAGGTATTTTTTTAATGACTTAAACAAACAAGATTTTTTATATGTGACGCGAGGGGTTGCAGGTGCGTTGGCGTGGGGATTCCTCCGCATATCATGCGAGTTCTCTTTTTTTTCTATCGACTTCAGCGCCACATCAGCTTGAACGGCATGTCCATGTACGTTGTGCCCACTCCGAATCTCAGATTGAAGGTCAGCCGGCACAACAAGCACGTGGAGTTTGTTTATGAGGTGGTAGAGCGCAACGTGGTGGAGCCGCACCAGGGCGATGACGATGACTCCGCGTGCTCTTCGCGGCACTTTGTTCTTGGCCACGCGATGCGCAAGCGCAGCCGGCAGAACGACGGGGAGAGCTTCAAGCAGCGCCCTCCCTTCTCCATCCGTTTGTCGTTCACCGGGGCATTTTTCAAGGAGGACGGCGTCCCGAAGCAAGCTCTGTTTTGCGCAGCTATAATCACCCCCGTCCGGAATTTCGACATGCTCTCGTATATCACGGGGAGCTTTCTGGTGCAGCCGAAGACGACGCCTCAGAATTCCAAGTACAATGATTGGAATGACCTCACGTTCATCTGGGGGAAGCTCCTGCAATTCGAGGCAGCAGAAAATTGTGGCTTGTATGGCGACCCGTGTGAGAACATGATTGAGCCCGGTGGAGAACTCGGCGTCTTTACCCTGACCTCGCTGCTCACTCTTCCTCTGAGGATTGCGGACGTTGTTCGTAGGAAGTTCCGCGATGTGTCTGACATCCAGATCCTGGGGGCTCCCAAGCTGTCGTATCGCAACGACGAGGACATGGACCAGTACATGATGTACACGGACGAGTACATCAACGAGCACAGCAGGTGCCACGAGCAGCTTATGTCGGACATCGCAACCTACAACAAGACAGGCGAGAAGGAGCGAGCTGAGATGGAGTTTCTCGTGGCGTCGCCCGGAGGCTGGCCGCTCAAGTCTGTGCCGATTGAGGGAGACTTTAGGCGCATGTTTGTTCGATTTGGCTTGTTCCCGTTCCCAATCGTGATGAATTTTAATGTTCTGCGTTTTATGTCCGAGATCGTGAACATGGATTCCTTTAAAATGAATATGGGTATGCTCCCAAAGTCTGTTGCGAAGAAAGCGCGCGACTTTCTCACGTGTCAGCCCGTGATTGAGGAAGAGGGCGCACCAGACGACTTTGAAATTCCAGACGAGGATGACGACCACATTCTCACAGAGAATGGCGTGGCGACCCCCCTCATTATCTCGGAGCGGTTTTACTCCAAGACCTCCGTCATTGGGCAGGATCTCAAGACTGAAGGGATGATGCTGACATGGTACCACGCGATGACACAGAAGATGCAGGAGGAGAGGAGGATCGGTCGCATCACGCCGTTGGGGGGCATGAATGTGGTGATGGGCCACCTTCGCCAGTGTCTGGAGAATCACATCGGTGTGATGGCGTCGGGGGGATACAGGAGCCACCATCTCGAGCAGGGGATGGACATGGTGGATCGCGTGCACGACACGCAGCTGAACAAGGTGAGGTTGGCTGACTATGTGAACCAGCTTCGAAAGCACAAGGTGGACCAGCGTATCCGGCACGACCCATATCTGTCTACGTCCTCCGCTTTCATGTTGGCTTACTGCGACATTAACCGGGACTGGGTTTTGTCATCGCCCAACCTCGAGTGCCTCATGGAGGTCCAGTTTTCAGCGCTGCACTTTCTCCTGGGCAGCCACAGCTCGTTTGTGAACTTCTTTCAAGGGGTCATGATCATGAACGCTCGCGGGCACCTCAACCTTCAGGACAAGGAGGGGCTCATGATGGACTGGCGGAAGCCCAACTCGTCTGGTGCTGGGTTTATCCAGGAGCGGCTCAACAAATTCGCAGAACTGATGGGGATCAAGTTCAACATTATGCCCACGGGAAACAAGATGACTATGCCTCAGATGAATAGGATGACTGACGGGGCGCTAGAGGCAGCCACATGCGTTCAAGTCATTGGAGGTGATGTATTCGGCAATCCCCAGCCGGATTTGAACGACCAGCCCGTGGTGATGACGGAGGCGCGAAGCCAGTCCTATGCGAGTTGGATTAAGGTGGGGTGGAAGCGCGATGGCAGCGGGCATACCGTGCAAGTCACCACCGTGGATCCGAACAAGACAAACCAGCGCCAGTCAAATCTCATGGTGAGCTTAATTTTTCACCCTTATAATCATATTTGTTGCCATGACTGTGACAATTAAGTTTTTTTGCAGATTCAAGTCGGAAATTTGAATATTTGCCTATTCAGCACGAATGTGAAGCACGCAGGGGACGAGCCACAGACGATTAGCTGTGTGATGCATGCGGTGCCCCCTGGTGCTCCTGCGTACAAGAAAACCAGGAACGCTGGAGGGGGCGCAAACGAGGTGCACTGCGAGGTGAATGACGGCCGAGCGAAGAACCCCGATGAGGGTCAAAGACAGCTCCACCTCATTAAACTTCTTGGATTTTCGAGAATTTTCGCTGGGATCATGGTGGCGCTCCCGCATAGGTCGGGGATGCTTCCCTTTCATATCAGCAGCATTACGTCGGCATTCTTGGACTGGATGTTTATGCTGGTGAAGGAGCATGTACTGTGCCTGTTCAACGTGCGCGTCAGGGAGAGTTTTGGTCGAATGAAGGTATTGTTTTTAGCACTATCGTTTTGTCGACAGCGTGCTTATTAAGCCAATGATTTCGTTTGCGATGTGCAGCAAGGGTACGAAAGCAGGCACGTGGCGGGCAGTGTGTGGATGAAGTCCATTCTCGCCTTCATGGAGTCCGGCGAGGATTGCACTCAGGCAGCCATGAGAGCCACTCTCAGTTGCGCCTTTGACGTTCTTCCCATGACTGAGGTCGGTTGATTCAACTGCTGCCTGCTGATTTAATTGCTCGATCATGACACATGTCGGCAGGCTGTGTCGGCAGTGCATAGCTTGCTTGTGCGGGGGATCCACTCTGGGCTGGTATCTATATGCGGATGCTTGATCCAGGCGCTGCACGTCCCCATCATCCCCATCGACGCGCTGTGCGACTTTTTCAAGTCAGATCAGGTGAGTGTATTTAAGCGCGCGGCGATTAGCCTGTGCAGGACACATGGACGATGTTAATGCCCCCGTCCCTGAATCCTCCGTGTTAGATGACGTCTTGTCGTCTGCATCCACCAAGAGTGCCGTGTCGTCTGCATCCACCACGAGCGCTAGTGATTCATCAGAGGTTGGCAGCGAGGGGCTTGAGCCCGTGGTAGAGGCGTCACCGCAAGAAGAGGGGGTTGGGGTTATTTCCGGTATTGGAGATGAACGGATAGAGGAGTCATCAGGGATCCTTGAAGAGGAGGAGCTCCCTCCTCCCACTGTGGCAGACGACAGCTCCAAGCCCCAGCCTAGTGTGCTGCCCACTTCACGATGGGTGGACGATCTCGAGAAAGTGGAAGCTCCGACCCAGCAACCTCAGCAGATAGTGATGAGTTCAAGAAGAGGTGTTCTACCCCCACCTGATCCAGTACGGAGGTCACCCCCTGAGGCACCAGAACCATCTAAGATAGTATTCGGGCCTCCGTTTAGGTTGGATGTCTTGGAACAGAAGGTTCGCCAAGTCGAGGACGTGATGTCGCGCTTCCAACTCCTCTTGGACGTTAGGGAGCAGGCCATTGGTAGGCTGGACGACGAAACTCAGAGGCTGTCCGCGTTTCAAGGCAAGTCTAAGAGCATTGTAAATGAGCTTCGAACACAGATGAGCGCAATGATGAAGGTAGTAGGCCAGTTGGCGGGGCCCGATCGCTTAGCCTCGGCCCTGCGCGAAGAGTCTACGCAAATGCAGGGGAGATCGGATAATGCATTTCGTGGGAAACCTGATACGGCAAGGTTCAGTAAGCAGCCCGGGGGTCATGATGGGTTCAGTAAGCAGCCCGGGGGTCACGATGGGTTCAGTAAGCAGCCCGGGGGTCACGATGGGTTCAGTAGGCAGGGTGGGGTGAGCAATGGGGATTCGGCGAGAGTTCGACAAGGCGGGGGCGGCGGTCCAGACTACGGCGCCCAGCAGTGGCAGCCAGGGGGCAGGGGGGGGAGAGGTAGAACACCAGGAGGGAATGGATATGCCAGGAACGGAGGAGGTGGGAGGCGGGTGTACGACTCTTCGCAGTGAGACTTACACATCTCTCGCAGATTCCCACTTCGGGGCATGAGCTCATTTACTACGACATGATAAGGGGCTGGGTTACGAGGTGCTACGATGAGCACTGCTTTTGCCCTGATAACAAGGAGTCTCCATTCAACGCGTCTAGCAACATTGTCGCGTACATTTCATCTCCAGGAACTGATACAGGGGGAGTTTCGGAGGCGCGAAGCGTCAGGTAAGGAGTGGTCGCGCAGCTGTTTTAGAGAGGATTGGGGGCTACCACTAAGCGATTTTGTGTCTTTTATAGGCGGGTTTTGAGGGTTCCAGGCGAGCGCGCGCAAAAGAACATAGAGGCTGTGGTGGGTGAGCTTCTCAGCAACGCATTTGGGGGCGATCTACTGCAGTATTGCCACGTGGAAAAGGAGCCGAGCATCTATACCCTTCTCCTGAAAAACCTGTGCACTATGGAGGTGGACCTTCGCCCGCTCCTTGGCGGGGCACCCGTGTATGACACGAAGAAGCACATTGCGAAGCTGAGGCTCCAGCGCACTCTCCCTGGGCTGTACAACAGCGAGACATCATCCCCCGACAAGTTTCTCAGGTGCTTCAGCTGGAAGGCTGAGACCGGCCAGGTTATGTCGGAAGGGATGGGGGTGAACATGTGGGCCCTGCTGCTTATGGGGTCGCTCATGGGATCCGATGAGATTCACACGAAGCAGTCGAATCGGGTCGCGAACGCCCTGCTTTCGCTCATTTTAAGGCTCGCTCCTCCCGGGGCGACTCCCGGAAACATGATTCCGGTCAGGGGCATCAATGAGCACAGCCATCATCCGGAGAGCATCATAGTTCCGGGCAAGAATCGGTGCGAGCACTTCATCCGGCCTGTCAACGACGACAACATGGCGATCAACGGGCGCTTCACCTACTGCCAGGTTATGAAGGGGGGGCTCCTCCCAGAGGACTACCTCGGGCTCGCCCCCATCCTGGGCATGTCCGATTACCTGGCGTGCAAGTACTGGGAGGTCCCTCCGCAGTATTTGGAAGGGCATATTCAGATCATGCAAGGGCGCTGGTATTGCATCCGGAAGCACTCGGAAGTGCCAAGCGAGGTTGTGGAGGGCACGCTGATCATCGACAAAGGAGGCGCTCACGTTTCTTACGAGGACAGAGTGGCGATTTGGAGCTACGAAGAGTGGCAAAAGGAGCTTAAGGCGGCGGGGTTTCTCGTCATGCCCACGGTGACGCGCTGCGGCGCTGTGGTGACGTACGACGATGGCACCAAGGTGGGGTGCCTGGTGCCCAACGGGACGCGCGCGGCGATGGTGCTCGACGGGTTTAACATCGCCGAGGGGTCGTTTGTGTCCAATTTCGATCACATCAACGTGCGCTACAGCGCGCTGGTGGAGGAGGGCACGCTTCTGCACATGCCCGTGATCGACACCATCGAAAGCCTTGTCCCTCCTGGAACAGTGCTGTGGATCAAGCCCGATTCTCAGACGTGGGCTGACTTGAGCGAGTTCTTTCCTCCCATGTCGACTCACGAGGACGAGGAAGACAAGAGGATGGTGCAGGCGCGCCTCAACATACCCACAAACACGGTGCGTTTAGTCTTGTTTATTGAACAGAGGGGCGTCACTGATACAGCGCGCGCAGAATCCAACGCCGGGGAGGGTGCACGTGACGGTTCTGCAGCGCCCGGTCATGGACTCGCGCACCATCAGCTATCGCCACTTGGAGGTGGACCCCTGGGAGCTCAGCCCAGTTGCACCAGCGGAGGAGTCTTTGAGGATCCACGAGCTTCGGATCTAAAGGAAGACGGGCGCGGCGGGGCTTATTTATGGCGGAGCTCGAGTGCAATGCCGCTTGCAAATGGTGTCATACCTCGGTGTGGATGACCACAGCGATTTAGATGATGTGGAGGTGGCTCTAGTGTGCCCCTCCCAAAATATTGGCATCACAGCCGATCAGAGTCTGAAAAAGTCTCGGGCGGAAAAGAAGGACTCGTATTTTTCCATTTCACAAATGAAGAAGAGACTTGCCGACCAAACATACGAGTTTCTCACGGCGTGTTTTGTTCTCCTGGTAGTATTGGGGGGGTGTGTATTATCATATTTTTACTGCAAGGAGTGCCTAGTTGGCATTCTCATTCTTAGCGCGTGTCTCTGCCCATGGATCCCATACTTTAACATTCCGTTGTGGGTAAGCATAGGGCTGTTGATGTTCTTGGGATTCCGCTTCACCAATAAGGTCTTCACGTTTATGTGGGAGTGAAGGCGACGGATAAGCAGCGCCCGTTGTTGTCAGGCACCTCCCGTGAGGGGGGTTTAAGGGATGACAATGGTGAGAGGGGAGTATGATTGAGAGAAGAAGGGGCTGACATGCAGCCCGGTTCAATAGAGAGGTCCTCGTGGTCGAGAATGGGCGAGGGTTCAAAGGAGAGAGTTCGTGAAGTCATGGTGGCTGCGATGTGGATACTTGAGTACTCCTACCAAGGACGTTGGATGCAAAAAAAAGTATCGGGATTTAAATAAAAACGTTCCAACTTCTCTGGTGTATCAATTTGATTTAACAAGTGCGTTCAGTTCTATGGAGCGTGCGCAAGTCATGCGCGTTATGTCCAGTCAGGTCGTGCACCTTGAACTATCGTCAGGCGCTATAGTATGCGCGCAACTATCTGATCCGTACCCTGAGTCACTTGGACTGGTAAAGGCAAATGCTTTACGCCCTATCCCAGTAGAGGTGGAACTAGGACCTTATGTTACAAAGGATAAACGATTCGTAGATTGCAAGATTAGTCCCGTTGCAGTGGCGCCGCCTATGGAAGGGGTGACTACAAAATTTAGGAGGATAAAAAAATAAGCCATGCCTTCTTTGCTGGTAGAACCCCCCCAAAAAAGGAAATTCGGCATAGAAAATGGTGCTTGCTGTGGACGTGCTTCGCGGCCAAGCAAGTCACGTGATGCGATGCCTCGGAAAGGGGCACAGCGAGAGGATATACCACAACGCCCTCATCACTGCCTTAAACAGGCACGGTATACTGCACCGATCGGAGGTGGCTTGCCCCATATGGTTCATGGGGGAGTGCATAGGCATGGGGAGGGCAGACTTGGTAATCGACGACGTCGTGGTGGAGATCAAAGCGAACAGGTCGGCTCCAAAGGAGACGTCAGCGCAGCTTCAAAAGTACCTGGTTAGCCTTTCAAAGGCTGAGAGGAGGATATTTCGAGGCCTGGTACTTAATTTTAATCAAAAGAACGGCGTGGTGGACCTCTTAGAAGAGGGCATGAGCGAAAAGGTGGAATCCAAGCTGTTTAAACGGAGTCTGGAAGGGGGATCTTCGAAACTCTCTGAGATGGGGTATGCAAAGAAGAGGAAGGTGTAGAGTGCTATGTGGAAACTCCGTGTATGTGGCAGCTGGGCCTAGCGCCCCTTTTCACGACAGAGATCTCCTTGAGTACCTTCTTACCTACTTTGATTCCAGATTCAGATTGCTCAAGGCTAACTGTGTAGCCCAGTGAGAGGTCCCTGCAGATTCCCGAGCGGACGAACTCACTGCCAATGGAACCCTCCAAGACCTTGTTGTTGAGTTCCAAGACACACTCTAGCTTCCCCTGATGCTCCCACGCCGTGACAACGCGCCCGACCTGGACGCCTTTGTGCTCGACGTGCACCGGGGTGGGATTTCCCAATTTGTTTGCGGAGTGAACCTGCTCAATCATGTCGCGGATATCGTCTGAGCTAAGATACACACCCTTGTAGTTTTGCATACCCTCAGGATTGGCTGTCCCCCAGAGGAGGGTGGATGCTGTAGCCATGGCGCGAAGGAGGATGCATCAGCTCAGTTTTTATATCACGGCGGAGTTTTGCGGATATAAGAACGCCACAACGGGTTGCGCAAGCTAAACGAAGAATGCCCGATCAATACGACGCATGGGTTGCAGCGTGCCTGCCATACCTGTCATGGGTTGGCATGGTGGCCTTATTTTTGATTTACGTGATCACGCATGGCACGGGCGTGTCAAACGTACTCATATTAGTTTTTTTCGCAGCCCTCGCGCTGAACAGTGGGGGGTGAGTCGGGAATGTAAATTTATTAAATCGACAAAACTGTACAATTTACAAATTGGGGGTGAAATCAATGTTGATGAGGTAGAGCATGGCCTGAAGGCTGGTGTCGCTAGTGTACATGTCCTCAGAGTTGCCGTTGAGGTTGAGGACGATCATGAATACAAAGAATGTGCGAATGACGACGTTGTAGATGAAAATGTACTGAGACGGATAGAACAGCGCATTTTTGGAGAATGTCAGGTCGAAGTCGAGTGCGATATTGAGGAAGAGCCAGGCAAAGGCCGGCAATATAGACGAGAAGACCACGTATAACGCGAGGAACGCTGAACCATTGTACCTTAGCATAAGATACCAGTATACCATGGAAAATAGTACGGATGCAATGTCAGATACCATGGCCATGACGCGGATGCTTTCGAGTTGCCTGTTATCCCCAGTTAGCTTGCTGGTGGGCTCCATCCTGCTGTTAAAAAGGGCACTGTATCCGCCATCCGACGCGGGGACCTCGTTGATGTAGCCATGGTACAGGAGGCGGGCGAGGGAGGAATTAGCCGCTGCAGCGGCAAGGACGTAGATGAAGCACATGACGATGTCTGCAGTAACGACGTCCTTGGAGTAGCCTATGATACCCAGGACGATGAGCCCGTCGCAAAGCACCCAGCAGTCGCTCCAGGTGGGAGTGAAGAGCGGGGTCAACTGAGGCATGTAGAGCTCTGCTGAGCTACCCTGCTCCGGGACTCGCATGAAGTAGCCCAGGGTTTGCCCACGCCGGGGCTGTGAATAGCGCAGACTTCCCGGGGGGCCAGGTTGCTCTTGGGGGGGTGCAGGGGCAGACCTCCGCGAATATGTGCTGGGAGCAGTTCCGGAGTACGCGAAGAGCTCGTAAAGTTCGCGGCCGAAGTACATTGTGGCAAGCACTGAAAAGAGCAGCGTCACGACGACGGTCTGCACCGTCATTGGGAAGTACTTGGCATTTGCAGGGTCACCGAAGCCGCGCACGATCACCATGATGATGATCGCTGCATTCCAAACGAAGGCGAGCCCGGTGAGGGCCTTGCCCCCGCGGGCGAGGTAGTTAGCGGGTTTGCCATGAGAGGTCGAGTAAGACGGGGCGCCTGCCCACGCACTGTAGACTGCGAAGCTGCACATGAGCCACATTCCCACCACGAGGGTAAAGTGCTTGTTGTACGACCCGAGAAAGGAGGACGTGTAGGGCGTCTGCATGATGTCGAGCACAGGCCAGGCCGTCTGCGGGATGCACATGTCGTAGGCTCGGCGGTTAGCGGCCTCCGTTTTGATAATTCCCGCTGTGCAAGTCCACAAGGTGTCATAGACGGGAGAGATGTCGTGCAGGATCCCGGGGCCCTGCTGAACGCTGCGCAGGCACCCTTGGGTGCCAATATTTGCATCTGACACCAAAATGGCGGCCTCGAGGTCTCTTGCGAGTGACCCCTGAACAAGACTCAGGGAGTAGAGCATGGACTTTACGCCCCACGACGTGCTGAGGGCAGCACTGATTTCAGCTTTGTTGAAGGTCGTAAGGTAGCTCGGGAGCGTCGTGAGGTTCCACGAGTCGCCGGGGTAAGAGCCCAGAATGCTGTACACTGAGTCCAGGGTGCGGTTGAGTTTGTACTCTGCTGACGTGGTTTTGGCGATGAGGCACGCGGTGTGATCAGCGAGTTTGTCGCCCTTGCACCCAAATTGGGAATTTACACCTACTTGAGCCTTGAACAGGCAAGAGTAGTAGGTGTCGGTCACCTGGGACGGGGTATAGGGGTCTCCCGCCGGCGCAAATGTGACGGCGGGCGTGTCTGAGTAGTACGCTGACAGGAAGGTGTTGGTGAGGAACGCAGCGTTTTGATCGGAGTTGGCAGTGAATGTGAGTGAGAGGAGCACAATGGTCATCACCAGCGCGAGAAGGGTGAAGGCTGTGTGGATGTACCTGGACGCAGCGTCCGCCCATGTGGACGTACCGATCATCATATCTCAGGGGCGGGGTAGGGATGAGCCCTAAATAGTTCTTAAAGTGGGCGAAAATTCGTGTCGCTCAGAGTTGCTTCTTTACCACCGGCCTGGGCGGCACCAGAAGTCTGGCTGGCGCGCTCGGCTGGACAAATGTCATGACCGGGGGTGGAGTATAATTGGGGTGGGCGTATACGAGCGACGCGGCTGCCTGCTCTGCATGGGCGTGCTGCTCGCTGGGTGGCTGTCTGTGCTGCTCATCGGAGTGCGACTGTGCAACTTGAGAGGGCCATGCCAAGACCCGGACGATGGAGAGGGCCATGAGAGGCGCTAAGACCACGATGAGAGCCCACACCGTGGTTCCGGAGTCGTATGCACCGCCAATCGCAAGGGCGCATATTACGCCGATAAGGCAGCAGTGAAGGATCTCTAAAAAGTAGGGCATGGAGATGGAGCCCAGCATCGTATCCGGGCTAAATTTCCACAGCCGCGCTCCAAGTGACACTATGAAGCCGATGTGGAGTCCTAGGAGTGTGGATGCGATACCCAATTGGTGTTGCTGAAAGAGGCAAGCTTGCACAGCCGTCGTGAGAAGTATGGCCCCGTCGAGCCACATGGCCTCTGGCTTCCACGGCGACCCGTCTCGTGAAGCCGCTGCCGCCGCGAGGAGCGTCTGCACTGTGAGAAACGCGAGGGAAACTGCGGCCGGGACCAGGAAGAGTGCGAGGCCTCCGAAGAAGGCGCGGTCGACTCGGGCTGGGGATACGGCTGCGTCGCCGACGAGCGCGGCGTACGCGATGAAAATTGGGAGGACTGCGTTGAAGTAAGCCTCCTCTGTTTTGGGCGAGTCACTCAGCGCCGAGCTGAGGATGAGGTGAAAGACCGAGAGCAGGGCCGCGGATACTAACATGGACTGGTCCGCGAGGGATGCCGCCATAGCGAGTCGAAGGGAAATCCACGCCGCTGTGAGGGCAGCCCATACGGCCCCCTCAACTGCGTATATGGTGACCCCTGACACCATGCGCTCGTTGGACTGCATTGAATCGTCATATGTGGTGACTTGTTTTTATAGAAACTACAGCAGTGTGGTATAAAGCATTGCTGCAAGCTGAGCACTTTGGAGACAATGTTGGGAGGCGACGACGACGACGGCGACGGACCCCCCGCGCTAACGAAGGCCTATGTCGAGAACCCTGACCTTGATGAGGTAAAATCCGAGGACAGGAGCCTCATCAAGGACGTCGTGAGCGTACTGTCCGCGATACAGCACCCAAATCGACTGTGCAAAGGGTGGAGCGTGAAGCCCCGCGGGACGACGCACTACGACGTCATCGGGAACATTGACACAAAAGGGGGTAACTGGGTAGTGTTTTATGACGACCTTGACTTGATACGAAAGCTGGACTACGCGAGGATTGGGAGTGTGTCTGTCCGAATGACAGGGCCACTGTCTGCCGAGATATACGTGAGGGTGACGTCGCAGTCAGAGAGGGTCATGGTTACAGAGTGCGATATTATCCGGGTGCATAAGCGGGCGCGGTGGTTTGGGTGACATGTTAGAGCAACTTTACTCTCTGTCTTAGGGCCAATTTTACTTCATTTTCCGTCTCGCACACCAGCTTCATGGATAACTTGAAGGTTTTCTCCAAGCACGTTTCGTGGGGCAAGCAGTGGGCCAGGGAAGGGACGCGCGGGAGCCACTGCACGTTTTGAATGGTGAGGCCCTGCTTCATGAGGTATAGAAGCCCGACAACAACTCCAAGCCGTTTGGAGGGAGGGCCGGCTGAGGTTATGTTGAGGTTTATAAGGCACCTGGTAATGTGGTGCACGCAAAAGGCGCACAGTTCCGGGGTTGCTCTTCCACTGGTCTTGGGTTTGACCTGGTGCATGGTTTGTGCTATTACGTTGGGTAGGCACGGCAAACATCGTTTTCCCTCGGTCGCCGTGTCCAATTTGTGCTGCTTAAGCGCCTTGACGACCAGCGCATGGCAACGTGCGATAGTGCGATCCACCTCCTCGCGCTTGCACGACTGCGATGCTCCACCGAGGAGAAACCACTCGACGATGGAGTTCACCTCGTCGGACGTGGAATCGTCTGCATTGTAGCTTCCAACTGACTTTGAATGCGCGTGCTGGGCGTGGTCAACGTACTCGTCACTGGAGTATCTCACAGTAGGAACACAGAACCCAGTGATGGAGCAGCACACCTCGCCGTCGCACATGTGCACGAGCTCGCAGTCTTTGCTGTCAACGAGATTGGGCGCGCACTCATGCGCCGCCCCGCATACTAGGCACCCTGCGCGCTGCACGTCGTATCGCTCCCACCTGTGAGTACTGCAGGCGACTCCGCGAAAGGGGCCCCTCACTTTGTGCCATATCCCATGCATGTCAATGTTAGTCACGGCAAAGTATGGGTCCGTGCACGACCTGCGGATTTGGATCTTAAAAAAAAACTTTTAAAAAATCAAGAATGCACCGTGTCGCTGTCGTCAGGGGAGGTCGGTTCCTCCATGTGGGCTCTGGCATTGGCCTCCATAATGGCTGTTTCCTCATTCCACGAGTCAGGAGGCGGCGCATTGTAGCAGATTTGGTTGTGATACGAGGAGGCCACTGCAGACGCGAGCGGAAGGTCAGCAGCCCCGAGTGCGATTCGCTCTCCTTCCACCTCGAGAAAAACCTGCTGCCCAGCGCGGAGCAGCACTTCGGCCCTCCGCTGCAACTCCTCTGGCTGGTACTGCCGCGTCGCGTAAACTGCAAATGGCCTTGGGAGACTCCCAAACATGAGCCGCATGCTCGTCTATGCTTGCGCGCGGCACGTGCCCACTTACTCTACCAAGGGGTTTGGAACATTTTTTTTATGATAATTGCGTCTCCCTTTCGGGCAGCTCTAGGATTGGCGCGTGCTTGTTGCTCTGAGCGTAGTGGGAGAGCGTGGCTAGGACGTGGTCCTTGGCGGTGACGAAAAGGGCGTGCATGCTGACTATCTGGGGCTCGAGGTCTTTCTGGAGGGAGCAACACAGGGTTTTGAATGTCTCTTCGTCGTTTCTTGAGTCCAGCCAGGTTCGCGTGAACGAGCGAACTATGTACTCGAGCTTGTTGCAGTACCACAGCAGCATGAAGAAGTAGCAAAAGCGCGGGTCCACGTAGACGTGAGCATGCCCTTTGTGCGTCTTCGACAGGTCGAGGCTTTTCATGCACTTTCGTCCCGTGATGGTGCAAGTGGCACAGCCCGCGTGGAGCCTGATGGGGGGCTGCGCGCTCATCATGACGTCGCGGCAGATCTCGCCAAGTCTGTTGGCAGTGGGGGGCATGGCGGTTATGGCCGCGTGCACGTCCCTGACGTGCGCCTGCACAGCCTGGAGCTGGGCCCCCATGGTGACTGCCCAGGGGTCACCTGACTCCTTGCAGCGCGCTAGGTGCTTCCTGTAAGTGCCATTTCCCACAACGTCAAAAGCTTTGGATAGGAAAAAACCGCGAAACTCGCTGAGAGTGCATGATGCAGACATTTTAAGAGGGTAGGGGGTGCGCACGGATTAAATACACCAGTGCATTTGGAATGGATTTTTTTGCATCTATATGCAAAAAGACGCGATAATTCATTGGTCGGCGTCGCACTCAAATGCGACAAACTCAATTCTGTCTTGCCCCGTCGGGGCGTATGCGACGGCGATCTTGGCGCCAGCGTCTGCGGAGTATATCTCCGTGTTGGCGCGCTCGATCTTGGGCCTGCCGCCCGAGTCCGGGAGGTCGTGAGCCGGGAGCATGCGGAGGTCGTGCAGAAACCTACCCTCCACCGCCTGGCGGAGGGTGTTGCCGTGGAGGGTCTTGCTTTCCGGGGGGGCCGTGCTGGAGACCGTGACCCACTTGACGGGCTGGCTTTCGTCCAGCTGTATCCAGGGCATCTTGGTGGTGTAGAGGGAGTCGTACTCCACGAAATGGGACGCGAGGCGGCTCTGCTGCGTCCCGCCCTTTCCCGCGTGCATTGCCGCCCAGTCGCGGTACCTTGCGCCGTTCTGCGCCTGCTGCCTCTCGGCGTATCGGGGGTCTATGCCGTTCTCCTTCCACGCGCATGAGCCCCCGAGAGGGCACGTACTGATCTTGGAGGGGGCACGGAGAGCGAAGCACGCTGCCGACTCGGCGAGGGTGGTGCACGTGACGGGTGTGACCTGCCTCTTGCCGACTCCGTCTGCTTCTTCCCCGCCTCCGCCCCCCCCCTTGACGAGGACGGTGTTTGACGGGTGCCCCGCGAGCTCTGTGGCGGCGAATTGGCGGATGCACTCGCGGAGCGCGGACTCGTCGGAGCGGGGCGGGACCTTCACGATGCCGCCGATGGGGCGCTGCGGCACCTTGCTGTTGACGAGGACCTTCCGGAGGTGATGCTGGGACTCTGCCGCTGGGTCGATGTCATCACCCCCTGCCCCGATGTAGATTATGGCGCGGGATGGAATGTCGAGCCGCCACATGAGAGCCGACTGGATGTCGCTGAAGTGCGTCACGTTGACTGGCGGCACCGTTGCGTCGAGTGCCCTCGCGTACGCAAGGTACTCGGGGTCGATCTTGAGAGTGTCGGAATGATCTGAGGAACGGGCCATCCCCTGCAGGGCGCGGCTCCTGTCAATTTCCTTGGGCGGGGGTGCGCCACTCTCGAGGGCTGCCCTCGCTTCGCGAGGGTTGAGCATGCATCCCGCAACGCCTGGGGAGGTTGCAAATTCCCCCAGGCGCCAGAGGACGTCCTGGATGCGGAATGAGGTCTGATTGAGCAGGCAGTCTCTGTGAAAGGACGGGGAGATCACAGATATGTCGCAGCGGTCAACTCGGACGTACGCTTTCGGGTCCTCGTTGGCCGCGTCCGGCTGGACCACCTGCAGCGCGGTTTCCGCGAAGCGCACAGACGGCAGGAGCCCCTCAGTGGTGGCTACCTGGAGGGTCAGGCGAGGGTGTCCCCACGTGGGCCTCTTCGGGCAGACACACGGGGCCAGGAGGAGGCTGGGCGGAAATGTGGACTCGACAGCGGCGCGGATGGAGTGCCAGGCGCGGTAGTTGCACTTGTGCATGCAAGACTCCTCGTCGCCGAAAGACCTGGGGAAGCTCGCGAGTGCTGCCGCGAGGTTGAACTCTCCGGGCCCGCTGCCGTTTGACTTGATGCCCATGAGCACTGCGATCCTGTCTAGTGTGACAGCGATGAGAGACGACGAGCCCGTCTTGTCAGATGCCCAAACCGATGCCAAGGTCTTGAGCGCCGGGGCAGGGTCGAGCTCTGGGCGGCCCAGGGAGTTTAGGCAGTTTTGAAAGGTGATGGCGAAGGCAGTGTCGAGCTTGTCTTCTGGCAGCCAGGCCTCTATGTGGGGCATGTACACGGCGGAGAGCGCGAGGGGGAAAAATAGCCCCGTGTCGCGCCAGGTAGGGAATGTCGCGAGCCACTCCTCGTAGCCCATCCCAGCAGCACTGCCGCCGCGAGAGAGCATGTAAGCGCACACGTCCGCGTGGTACTCCTTGCAGTCCATGGTGGGGAAATGCTGGGTGATGAGTAAGCGCGTGAGGTCGCGGTCAGAGCAGGCGGTCCGCGCGTGGTATTCGAACGTTGCTCGTTCCTTTGTGGGGTTTCCCGCGGATGGAGCTTGCGCTTTGCAAAAAAGGTCAATAGATCGCCCCAGAGATTCCTGGGCATCGGGAGACGGCTGCTGGAGAGGCTGGACGAATCGCGAGAGCCACTCGAGTCCGATGACACAAGTGGAAGGGTGAGCGTGCAGGAACGGGTGATGGTCGCACATTACGCCGAGGGTGCGAGTATACTGCGCCATGACGCGCAGGCTGTTGAGGTGCTGCCACACGTCCGCGATTTTGCTGTTTGGGCGCGCGCTCATTGACAAGGGGGTGAGCCCGAAGTAGGTCGTGTCTTGCGCAGACCACGTGGGCATGGCAGCGTCCATGTATCTGTCTTGACCCCCCCCCCCTAACCCTGGTTGAGGAGCATTACCCAGGGGGGGGTCAAGGCGCAGGGTTGGGTTGTCTGTCTTAGCGGCGGCTGCGCTGATGAGCCTTTGAATTACCTTGCCCCTCGCAGTGTTGTCACTGATGTCAATGAGGAGGGGGCTGCGCGGGTTGACTGAGGTGCGGAGGACGTAGGCATCCATGCTTTATGGTCTGCCTAGCCACATGACCTTGAGGTTTAAATACAGATCTCAGGCGCTGCATAGGGTCACACAAGCTATTTAGGCTGGAGTAGTCTCAAAACAAAAAATGAATATTCGACTGGCATTTATGATTGCCGCTGCTCTGGCGACGGAAGCGCAGGGCTCGTGCTGCAATCTGCCCACAGACACGCGAAACACGTGCGACGGAAAGAACAACTGCTGCCCCGGGTACTACCTCGACTCGGCCGCGGGTGACTGCGTTCGGTGCCCTCCGGGGTACTATTGCGCGGACTGGAAGGGGAAAATTCCGTGCCCCAATGGCACATTCAACTCGCTTTATCAGGCGACGAGCGCCTCGTGGTGCCTTGCCCAAAATCAGTCGTGCGCTATCGGGAAGTACATTGCATCTGCGCCCAACGCGACGAAGAATATCACGTGCGCCGCGTGCAAGACCAACTGCTCCAACAAGGAGTACATGCATGGTTCGTGCGGCGGGCTGGCGACGGCGGACGAGGTGGCGTGCCTGCCGTGTGCCGCGTGCTACCCCGGGTACTACCACTCGCCGCCGTGCGACGGGACGCGGCAGGACGAGTCTGAGTGCAAGGTGTGCACTGTGGGGGGGTGCGGTGACGGGTTTTACCGCGCGGCATGCGGCGGGGGCTTGGATGGAGTGTGCCTGCCGTGCCCAGCGTGCCCAAAGGGGCAGTACAACAAGGGTTGTGGGGGGGGCTCAGCTGGGAGCTGCACCAACTGCAGCTCGTGCGGCGTGGGGTGGACGCAGTACAGGAACTGCTCTGCGCTGCAGGACACGGGGTGCAAGGGCGGTGTTTGCAACACTACGACGTCGTGCGGGGCGCTTTTCTGCAATTATCCAGTGATGAACACGCCTTCGTGCGACTGGGTCTGGGTGAAGGGAGGTGCCTCCATCAACTTTCTGTGCGTCACGTCTCAGACAACGGGGACGTGCCAGGAGTGCCCCCCGGGGTGGACAGCGTCCGGCGCTTATTGCGTGGAGTGCGCGAGGGGCTTCTCGTGCGACAGGGCGGGCGCGGTGATGTGCGAGGGCGCGTGCGCGGCGGGACGATACCCTACGTGCGACGACTCTACCGGGCGCTCTACGTGCTCTCCGTGCTACCTCAATCAGACGCTGCTGGACGCGGGCCACCGGAGGCTGACGCGGGGCGGCGTGCTTGCCGCCCCGGAGCTGTGCGCCGCCTACTTTGAGTGCGACGTGGGATATTACCTGACGTCGAGCGCGAATCAGACGTCGGTGACGTGCGAGAAGTGCGCGTTTCCGGAGCCTGACCAGGCTGGATTTGAGGTGTTTTCGCACGGGCTGACGTTTGGAGACAAGTACAGCTGCATGCACCGACCCACTTCCGCGCCGCGACCCTACGCCAACGCACTGGGGCAGTACGGCTCGCCGGCGCGGTCTTGTCCGTTCAGCTTCACCTCGGAGCCCGGTCGCGCCCCGTCGCTGGAGTACTGCCTGGCGTGCCCGAACGCGCCTGCGCACGGGGGGTTCGAGCAGGGGCGATTCGACTGCGCGCCGCGGTGCGCCGAGGAGGAGGGGTACGAGCGGCGCGGCGAGCTGTGCGTTTTTTCTGATCGAAAGCGGGTGGTGTGCGCGGGTCTTGACGGGTACGACAGGAGCTCCGGGGGGGCGTGCACGCCCTCGCCGCTGCCGTGGAACGAGCCAGGGAAGCGCAACGCGCCCGAGGGGGGCTGGACGCGGACTGTTTCGCAGCACGCTGAGGGGGTTATTTCCGCGCTGGACATGGCGTCGTGGTATCGGGCCACCGCGCAGGCACTCGTGGCCCCTGGCGGGGGGAACCCATGCAGCGGGGTGCAGTCCAGCGTGCCAAATGTTGGGTACGTGCAGGACCAGCCGCTATTCGCGTACGTGTGCCACGAGAGGGAGATGCACACTTTTTACATGGTGGTGAAGGGGGGCAAGTTCCTGTACGCGTTTCTGGAGCGGACATTTGGAAACAACAATCGATTTGTGATGTGGCAGGTGCGAGTTGAGGGGGACCTGCCCGGAACCGTGGACCAGGCGTGGCGCCTCCCTGGAAAGGTGTGCTCTGCGGCATGGACGAGCCTGGACGGCTACGACCACGTGCACCTGGCGTTCTGCAAGGCGCCATTTTTGGCGTTCGTGCGCGCTGTGGACGTTCGCCTTAACCCAGCAGACTCGAATTTGACGTACGCCCAGCGCGCGAACGCGAGCAACAAGGTCGTGTATCCCATCGGTCGGAGGGTCCAAGTTTTGATTGGCAACGACACGGCTGGGCGCGCGGACGGCATGCGAGACGTGGCGCAGTTCGGGGCCTCCCTGTCGGTGGCGAATACGAGCGACCCGCGGAGGCTGCTGGTGGCGGACAGAGACAACTGCAGGCTTGTGGAGGTGGTGATTGACTTCCCCGGGTCATTTTTGACGAGGGCCACGACGATCGGGGCGGCGTCTTGCTATTCTGGGCTTGCTCCCACGCCCTTCCCCAGGATGCTGACAAGCGTTCTCGGAGGCCTCGTGGCGATTTTCGTGACAGACCTGGGGCTCATGCAGATGGACAGCGTGACGCGCACGGTGCAGCTGGCGATTCCTGCCTCGGCCTTTCCCGTGGAAGAGCCGCTGTGGATATCAGCGGGGGATGCTGGAAGCACGGTGTTTATGGCGAACGCCAGGCAATTGGGCACGGTCCGGCGCGCGCAGGTCGCGTGCCCGGCCGGTCATGAGTCTAGGAGGGGCGGGGGGTGCACGCCGTGCGGCGAGACGGCCTACGTGTCCCAGGAGGTCGGGAGGTGCGCCGAGTGCTCGCAGCCCGCGTGCGCTCTTGGGGTGGAGCGGCTGGTCCCCTGCTCCGACTCGTCGGATGCTAGGTGCGAGTTTTGCGCGACTCCCATCCCTCCGCCGCTGTACCAGGCGTACACTTTCGACGCGAATTGCTCAGCGATACCCCTGCCTCCCTGCCCGCATGGGTGGTACAACACGACCTCTTCGTCCCCCTGCGTCCGGTGCCCCGGCGCGGTGTGGTCAGCGCTCGAGGTCTTTTCGGGCGTGCCACCTTCCGGCGTGTGCCAGTGCATGGCGCAATTGGGGGCACCCGACGCCCGGCTGGACGCGAATGGGGTATGCAGAGTGAGCTCCCCGTTCGGCCCCGAAGCGGGTCCTTACTTCTCGCCTCCGTGGTCTCTTGGATTTAATTGCACGTACGAGGACGACGGGTGCAGGGTCCGGGGGTGCTACCTGCAGAGCGCGTTTCCGCGGAGCTGCGCGGAGTGCGCCCTGGGGCTTTATGGCGTGAATGGAATGTGGTGCGAGCGGTGCCCCGGGTTTCGGGATCCCAGCCCCGCGAGGGACTCGTGCCTGTGCCGCGCGCCGTCGACCGTGGCGGAGGACGGGTCGGGAATGTGCGTGTGCCCCGCGGGGCACGCAGAGGGCTGGATGACTGGGTGCACCCCATGTCTGCCGGGGACGTTCAAGCCTGGGCCCACTGCAATGTCGGACAATTACCTCGTGGAGTGGGAGGGCTGCCAGGCTTGCCCTGCGGGAACGGAGTCGGACGCGGGGGCGTCCGCGTGCAGACCTTGCCCTGCAGGTTTGTACCGCGAGTCGGGCTCGGCGTTTGGGCTGTGCGTGGCGTGCGGAGTCGTAAATCACTACGCTGTTGACTCCCAAGACGGCTCGTCGTGCGTGGCCTGCCAGTCAGGGTGCGCTGAAGGGCAGAGATGGACGCCGTGCCCTGTCAATCCGGGCATGTACGCGTGTAGCCCATGCGGAGACGGCAGCCCACTTCCCGCTTCAAGGTCGTGGGTCAAGGGCTGGGATAACACAAACTGCATGTGGGAATGCAGGTCGGGATACTACGAGGCCGGCGGAGAGTGCTCGGCGTGCTCAGAAAGGGTGTGTGAGCCGGGATTCGTGTTCACCCCTTGCGGAAAGTACGAGGACGGACACTGTCGCGTGGGATGTGTGAACGAGACGAAGCCGGACGAGAACGCGCTCTGGGCTGAGGGTTGCGCCTGGAAGTGTGCAACTGGGTTCGCGCCGCGGGAGAAGGTGTTTGCCGGGTGGACAGAGTTTACGTGCGAGCGGGAGACGCTGCTCCCGTGGAGCGGTTGGTGGTGATGCGGGTATTTAATTAGGGTGGGAATACTTGAGGGGTTGAATAATGCAAGGCGTGTTCGGGAAGAGCTTCGATGCTATCGATGAAGAGGATGAGGATGAGGAAACTTTGGAGAATTTAGAAACAGATTACTCCCTGTCACACCCCTCCCGGACGAGGATCACGAGACCACCATTGATTATTCCCCCAGTTCCAGCCGCAGCGGGGGGAGGGGGTCCCCTACCGCCCCCGCCACCGCCACCACCACCACCACCGCCGCCACCGCCACCGCCACCGCCGGCTCCTGCATCCGCTGGCGGCCGTGGAAGAAGTGGCGGGCGTGGAGGTAGAGGCGCGGCAGCAGCGGCGGCAGCAGGAAGGCGCGGTGGAGGCGCTGCTGGCGGCGGAGGAGCCCCTGGCGGTGGCGGAGGTCCCGGTGGAGGCCCTGGCGGTGGCGGAGGTCCCGGTGGAGGCCCTGGGGGTGGTCCTGGTGGAGGCCCTGGGGGTGGTCCCGGTGGAGGCCCTGGTGGTGGCCCAGGCGCGGTAGCCGCAGCCATTGGCCCCGACCTGAGGAAGACTGTGATTTACGCGCCCATGCAGAGGTTCACCCTGGACGAATTGTTGTTCTTTATAGCGCCAAAGAAGACGTTTGCCGAGCGTAGAAATGTAGATGGGAAGTGGATTGTGCCATATGTGATTGAGCAGCGACCGGACAAAGACCCAAATGTTGTCAGAGCTTACAATGCGGCAGTGGCGACAGCACGGGCTACGGGTGCTCCTGAACCTCCTGAACCCACTGTGGACGTGGGCGTTCCCGAAGACGCCGCGGGAGAGCTTCCCGAACGCGACAGGCTCGATCCTACCACGGACGCAAACTTTAACGCACAATTGGACATTATGGAGCCGCGACCAGACCAAAAGTACGCCCAGCTGTACCGGCACTTTCTCTTTGCAGACCCAAATACGCAGCGCGTAATCGGGGAGATGCACCTGAAGCCCCTCCTGGAAGCGGCCGAGCGGCTGGACTACGACTTTGCGCTGAGGATGCAGGGGCTGCAGAACACGACGATAAACGCCGTCTGGGTGTGCTCCGAGAGCAGCGGGGCGCAGCCTGAAGACCGCGCGGAGATGATGGACCAGTTCCTGCGGTCGTACCTCTCGCGATTTCTTGGCAAGGTGCCTCAGACGACGCAGGAAGACCCCGAGGAGATCATCCGCGAGGCCGTGCAGATGCACCAGCAGTTTTGCGCGGGGTGGGTGAGGGAGCACAAGCGCTGCCTGTCGCCGACCATTGAGGCGGCGGCGGAGGCCCTGGTGGGCCTGTTCTGGGACGGCGCCCTGCGGCCTGCGGTGCGGGCCGGGATGAGCTGGAAGGAGATGTCGCGCGTGATTCGGAGGGACGCGAGGCTGAGCCCGCAGTTTGGGCTGTGCCTGCACTTTTACATGGTGAAGCTGGAGCAGGACCGCGGGTCGCGCAACGCGAGCTACAAGTCCATGTTCAACGCGAGCTCCGCGAACATGCTCGCCATCAACGCGATGGACAAGTTCCTTCGCAAGGAGTCCGGGTACATTTCGTCGCTCACTGCGGGGCTGACCGATAAGAAAGATCGCAGGTTCAACGTCAAGTGCATGGACTGGTACCTGATTGTGTCGCAGCTCCCGCCTCCCAAGATGGAGTGGACTGGGCTCAAGAAGTCGCGCCTATCGATGCCCGGGCAGACTATGCCGTGGGCGAGGAACTACGTCCTCAACGGCGGGCAGCCCGTGCCGGCCGCGCGGTAAACGGCCCAATAAAAAGCACGCACTATTAAACGCCGCGCGGTAAACGGCCCAATAAAAAGCACGCACTATTAAACGCCGCGCGAAATTTCGCTAAGGAATATATGATCGGCCGGTGCGTGGACGGGCTGTTCGACGACAAGCGCCTGGCAGTGGCGCTGCTGATGGTGTGGCTGGCGGTCGTGGTGGCTGCTTTCAAAGACTTGGGGCTGCTTGACACCAAGTTCATGACAGTGGGGCCGTCCCCCAACACTGTTTTTATGGGTGTCGCGCTGGACACGTGGTACAAGTGGAACATGGTGGCCGCGTTCACGCTGGTGAACACCTCGATCAACGACTTCATGTCTGACGCGATATCTCCGTGGATCCTCAACACGATTACGGACCACAAAGCGAAGTACCTTCCCTACTCGAAGCTGACGTGCCTGTGCATTACGCAGCTGTGGTCGATTTACTGCAACATCATGAGCGTGTTTGGGCTGTTCCTGGCCATGACGCAGGTGGACTTTGTGCTCATACGCATGGCGGCGGACCTGACCGTGAACATGTACACCAACCTGAAGTTCATGCGGAACAAGGTGACGTGCTCGGAGCGGTACAAGCAGGACTGCGGCGGGGGGAGTGAGATGTCGTCCATGTCGTCGTTCAACCTGGAGCTGGGGCCCGGGGACGACGTGGACATGCCGATGTTGAGGAGCGCGGCGCGCCAGGAAGGCTCGAAAGGAGGGGGGCACACCAGCCTTTTTTGCATCGAGGAGCACTCGGACGAGGGCTTGCACCGGCCGCAGCCCCTCAAGGCCGAACAGAAGTAGTAGTCGACCTGAGCCTGCTCAGCCTGGCCTCGATGTCCGCGAGGTCAATGTCGTCCTGCTGGTGGGACGACGACGTTGCCGCCCGTGCCGCGCCGAAGTCCCTCGCGAGGTCGAGCCCGAGCTCCTCGAAGACCCCGCGCATGGCGTCGTCGGTGGCCTCCTGCTCGCCGTCAGTCTCGAACATGGAGTCGAGGGTTTCCTCGACGACCTCCTGGCTGGCTGCGAAGGTGGATGTCTGGCGCTCGTAGTCCATGAGCAGGCGGTGCATTCCCTTGGCGTCCATGCTCCTGTTGAGGTTCTGGAGGAGGCGAGCGGTCTTTCCCATGATGGCCTGCATGCTCTGGGCGCTCTGCACGCTGGCCAGCTGCTGCCCGAGGGACGTCATGTGGCCCTTCATGGTGGACATCCTGGCTCGGTGGCCCCGCAGGCGAATGAGCTCCCTGACGCGGGCCTTGCACTGGTCGAGCTTTCTGTCCTTTGCCTGCCTCAAAATGTCGGCGAGGAGGGACTTCTCCTGCGCCGCTGCCTTCTGGTCCTCCCTGTCCATGCTACGCTGGGCGTGCCGAAGCTCGCGCTGGTATTCCTTCGCGGGGTCCTTCCTCGCTGCGCTTTGCCCTCTCCCACCGCCGAAAAGGAATGCCATATTTGCGTCCGCGGCAACACCGAGGCTTATATAAAGCTGAGATTTGTGCGCGCCAGTTTCTTCGCATGAGATACCTGATGCCCGCCGTGCCACCCCCCGACGGCTACCTCGCAACCCGCCTGATGCTTTGCGTGGTGGCTTATTTAAATCACAGGCGCGAGAGCATGGGAGTCTCCAGGATTTAATGGCCGCCTTCGACACGTTTCACTGGGTCATATTCGCGCTTCACCTGGTGGGCGCGCTGACGATTACGTTCGGGGTGTGGTTTCGCTGCGACCCCGACCTGTGGGTGTCGCGCATGCGCGTGGACACGTACGATCTACCGCCCGGAAATGGCTCGGCTGGATTGTGGTGGGACCTGGGGGACGACAAAGACGGCTTGTGGAGGAAATGCAGTGCCCCGAGGAATGCGAGCGGGCAGTCGCGGGAGTGCTTCGACGCGGACCTTCCGCTGTACGAGAGGGAGCCCTCGAACCTGGGGTGGCACCTCTTTGCGCTCTTGGGCCACTTTGAGTGGATATCCACCTCATTCGCGTTCTTCTACATTCGCGGCGGGTGGAACAGGTGGAGCTGGGCGATAAGCCTGGCCGTGGCAGCGCTCGGGACTGTGATTTACATGCCGTGGCGCGGGGAGGTGTTTGTGAACGAGGTGCTTCTCCTGCTGGCGAACCTGGCGGTGTGCGCGGGTGTATTTTACGGGTACAGGGGAGTGCACAGCTATCCCGGACCGTCCTCGGCAGATGCGGAGGTGGTCCAGCAAGCCCCCAGGGAAAATTCGCCGTTTTTGCTGATGAGGGCACCGCCGAGGTGGGGAGGGGTGAACTTGAGAGGAGAGGGCAGCCTCCAGGCAGACTCTCTGCGCTCTGTGGAGCTTCCCGCGATGCGTTTCTCGGAGTACTGCATCACAGCTGCGGAGCTGTGGGTGGCGGTGCTCGCGGTGTTTGTGACCGATCCACCGGCGTTCATGACTATTTGCGGGTATGCCCTGATCCTGCTGTGCAACCTGTACGGGGCGCTTCTGCACTACTCCATAGTTTCGGACAAGATGCAGGCTGAGCTGAAGCGCGGCGCGGACTGGGGCAGCGCGGGGGGTGTTCCGTCGCAGGTGGTGATGCTGGGGGTGAGGAGCGTGGGGCGCCTGTTGGCACCGCCGAGTTGGAAGATGGGGGCGAGATACACCCCTCTGGGAGCTGCGTGGAACTTTCTCGATATGCAGCGGCGCGTGTGGGGTTCCTACATCGCGTCTAATACGTCGACGCTGCTGAACTCGTGGCTGGCCTACGGCGTCGCAATCGCGCTCATATTCTACCAGCAGACGTTTCTGTTCAGCCCAGACCCCCCAGCGTTTGTGGTGTTTGCGGGGTGGAGCCTCATCGTCACGTTTACGAGCTTCGGCGTGTGGATAACGGCAATTTACTGGTTTCCCGCAGAGGTGGGCAAGTGCTGCGGGTGCCTCCCCGCGTGGGCCGCGCCGAGGGACACGTACGACCTGGCGGTGAGAGGGCTGGACGTGCTCAGCGTGAGCGCGAAGCTCAGCATTGTCGGGTCCCTTGCGTTTGGGTTCGTGTTTCAGGCGGGGGGGCGGTGCTAGATACACATCTCAGGGGAGTGGAGGGGGTGAGGTAGGAGGTCCAAGATAAATGGCCTTTCTCTTGACCCGCCTCGAGACGGGCGCGTAGTCGTCGAAGTACTTTGCGGCCTCAGCATCCGAGTCTACGGCGCTAAAGTCCGACAGTGCTTCAGACTCTTCTTCGGCGCTCAAAGCCGACTGTGCTTCAGATTCTTCATCGGTATAGTACACCGTCTCCTCCTGCACGACATGATTTTCCGTCTGCGCCATTGCCGAAATCCCTGCTCCGTTCTGCGACATTGCGAAACGGATAGCGTGGGGGCCGACGCAGCTTTAAATACATGTCGTTGCTTACAATAAATCCGCTGCGACCAGCGCAAAAATGGCCAGCTTACAATAAATCCGCTGCGACCAGCGCGAAAAGGGCCACGTTGCGCGCGAGCGCGAGCGCGGCCTGGGTCTGCAGTACCCGCAGGAAGCGCACCGGGATTCCCGGCCACTGCAGGAGGCTTATGGCGAGCGTAGCGCAGAGCAGAGCGACGGAGCCCTTGCCCATGCTGTATTCGGGTTGGTCCGCGCGGTAGTAGACCGCGGCGACGCTGAGGAGCGCCGTGGAGGACGCGAGGATGCCCAGCCAAGTGATGCGCTGCATGACGTCTCGAAATTGGTCCTTCGGCTCCTGGGAGTAGGCCTTCGCGCACCAGAAGGAGCGCAGCCCGAGCCCCCCGACGGCACCCCCGAGCATCGCGACCACGCCTGACATGAAGAAGTCGCGCCCGCAGTGCATGAGAGGGACGTAGAATGCGAAGACGGGGGCGCACAGGTACTCGCACCACCAGAAGCTGCTTGCGACCCTGTCGGCGTGCGCGAGCACCTCGCCGTCGGCGGATGCCGCCTCCGGGGGGTCGGCCATGCCTGGGAGGAGTACCCACTCGATGAGCGCCCCGAGGAGGACGATGGTGATGACCCAGAAGCTGTTGCGCAGTGGGGCTTGGGCCAGAAGCGCGACGCTGACTGCCGCGCACAGGACCCACACTGGGATGTTGGTCCAGCGCCGCCTGAGCCCCGCGGCGACCCAGAGGAAGCACGAGCTGACGAGGAGGGCGAATACCGCCGGCGTGCCGTAGTGGACGCCCCACACGGGCCAAACGCGCCAAACCGGGCGGGCGGATAGGCAGGAGACAAAGTCCATGACGGCCCTGTCGCGAAGGTCCGCATTGTCGGCTGACTTGAGCCACGCGGTGTCGTTCGCGAATGCGCTGATGGCGCGATCGATGCAGCCGCAGTAGGGCGCGCGAGAGGTCCCTGGAGGCAGCGGCGCGGCGCACCAGGAGAGGTTCATGACCTCTGCCCGCAGCCCCTCGAGGGTGGTGTTTGCAGGCAGCGGGGACCGCAGGAGGTCGAGCATCGGCCTCCAGTCGTTGAACTGGTGCCTGAGCGTGAGGTTCAGCTGAGCGTCGGGCATGGCAAGCAGCGCGATCGCGAACACAGCGTGCAGGAGGGAGAACGCGATGAAGGCCGCGCGCATTTTTATGATTGGTTGCGCGACGCGCGAGGCCCCGCACATAAATACACGCGCGGATAGTCGGATAGGCGGAGGGAGGGAAATGCGAAAATCATTTTTCGTTTATTGCGCGTCGCAGATGGCGCAGTGGTGGTGGATCCGATGTGTGGTTCCTGCCAGTGCCTCAGCGCAGCCAGGAGACAGTGAAGGTGGCCCTTGAACTAACCCTGTAGAAATACATCATGCTACCGTAGGTGACAGCGAATTCCACAAAATTCATAATCGGAGAAGCCCGATTCACGGGGGGGTTCCTGGTGGTATTGGTGGGAATGTGAGGCACCGATGCTGCTTCGTCAATAATTGCTCCGTTAAACGACGAGGTATCCTCTAGCATCTGAGTTGATCGATTAAATGCAGTAATCAAACCTTTCTTGGGGGGTAGCATCGAAGCATTGAACAAACGGTAGAGTTTCATGGGTTTTGCGTACACGACGTGGTCGTTGATGACGATGCGATCCGGCATCCTGTGCGCACACGGGGCCAGAGCGCAGATCTCCCTCGGAATGACCTGCACGGTGGCCTCGGGGCTGTACAGAGCATTTGCCACGAAGTCGAAAAACTCGGAGCCCCAGTCAGAAGCAACAGAGATCATGGGGAAGAATGGGGACTTGACATCGATGTGGGCAGCGTCGAAATACAGGGATGCAAGATTGGAATACGAGCTGACCCTGACTAGCAGCCTGTTCCAGCCGCTCACCCACTTCATGTGCTCGATGAGTTCGCCTGCCTTGCGCGTGGCCTTGTCTGCGAGGTCGGCGTGAATCATGTACACTTTGTGCGATTCAGGCATGTCGTTGATCACCTTGCGGATGCGAGGATCTGCAGACGACAGATCGTCCACCTTAGCAAACTTGGGGAATATTCCCTTGGCGTATTCCACGACGGTCCTGTTCACCAGAGAAAACACGTTGTAGCCCCCAATGTGCGCCTTGTTGTCCACAAACGAGACGAGGTTTTCACCGCCGTATAAGTCCCTCCTGTCCTGAAGCAACCTCGTGAGAATGTCCTCGAAGATGCTGCTGTCATCTGCCGCCATCTGCTTCACGAGTTTGCACTCGGGCAAGTCCTCATGTCCGACGCAGCGAGTCAGCTGCGCCAGGCGTAGGGGGGCGTGAAAGCTGGTGATGTTCCGCTTGACGCACTCCTCCTCGAACGCAGAGTACCTGACGGTCTGCGGGAGCTTGGCCAGCTCGTCGACGGAGGGCGGGGGGACGCTGAGGAAGACCGCGCCCATGATCAGGCCCCATACGACGATCCGCTTCCAGCTCTTTCCGCAGAGCATGTGCCCGAAGATTCCACCGACGCAGGCGACGGCGTTGGAGGCGATGAGCGCACTGTTCGATGCCTGGAAGATCAACTCGACCGCGACAGCCCCAATGAAGGACATAAACGGGACGAAGACAAGCATGGCGAGAATATATCTCATGAAGCTCGGGAGCCTCTCGTACCGATTGAAGCAGCCGGAGAGTATCAGGAATACCTTGAAGTTGCGCGTGAATGCACTCTCCATGACCGACGCAACGCAGGGTGGGGGTTTGAGGGCAGGCGGAGGAGGAGAAACGGGCTTGGGTGGTTCTGAGGTCAGTACCACGCGGGCATCAACGGGGGGGTTGGTACCCAAAGATGAGGCACTGTCAGTTGAAGATGTCGGTACCGTGGTGCGAGATGAGGCACTGGACGAGGATCTTGATTGTAGTGCTTTTTGGGCCATCAATCGGGACGCTTTACTCAGGGAATTTCTAATTTCAGCGTCAAAATCTGCAGTAGGGTCAGCACCGTAAACACACGTGGGATCCATCTGCGACGGCAAAAGGTTGCGATGTAGCGAATCGCAACCCTGA